>Ga0326729_1000004_pt1 | contig 165040 bp, 158 predicted proteins | sample MHFSIPfraction_2_FD_207744 | JGI IMG/M metagenome (GOLD analysis project Ga0326729, IMG submission 207744) | Lab enriched peat soil microbial communities from Michigan Hollow, Ithaca, NY, United States - MHF6AY SIP fraction | ecosystem: Environmental > Terrestrial > Soil > Wetlands > Peat...
AACCCTGCTGAGTATGGGACGGCGTTTTTGAGGGGTCTTCAGATTCCTGTGGAAAACGGGATGATGGCCATTCAACCTTTTACATTTTCTTGTGTAGCCCCGGGCTTCAGCCCGGGGATCCGATATCCAATAATTATATAGGGTTTTAACCCAATCCTTCCTCACGGCTTCCGCCGGGTTTCAACCCGGTTCAAGGATCATCGAAGAGGTTGGGCTGAAGCCTGAAGAGTTTTTTTTGGGGGGATCTGTTCCCCCGGCTGAAGCCGGGGGCTACACGGGAGAATGTAAGAGTTGAATGTCCGCAGGGTTGAAACCCTGCTGAGTATGGGACGGCGTTTTTGAGGGGTCTTCAGATTCCTGTGGAAAACGGGATGATGGCCATTCAACCTTTTACATTTTCTTGTGTAGCCCCGGGCTTCAGCCCGGGGATCCGATATCTAATAATTATATAGGGTTTTAACCCAATCCTCCCTTACGGCTTCCGCCGGGTTTCAACCCGGCTCAAGGATCATCGAAGAGGTTGGGCTGAAGCCGGTTGGATGGATTCTTCAATCGAAGGCAGGCTGTCTTACCCGCCAGCTACGAACCAGAAGAGTTCTCCATGCGCTGGCTTGACCATGCCGGCCGGCAGGTCCGGGCGGAGGCCGTCGTGGATCGACCGGGCCAGTTCGTGCCGTTTCTCCGGCACGAGGAACATCACGGCAGCGGCATGGTTGATGACCGGCAGGGTCAGGGTCAGCCTCGTGCCCGGAGGATCCGCCCTCCGGGCTTCCACCGCAAGCACCCATCGAGAGCTCTCTTCAAGCGCTTCCCGGTCGCCAGGGAAGAGCGATGCCGTATGGCCATCGTCGCCGAGCCCGAGCATGACGAGGTCGAACTCCGGAAACCCCTCATCCAGGCGCCCTTCCGTCCTGCGGAACAACCCCCTGAGCAACTGCTCGTAGCGCAGGGCGTCTCCCCGGGCATCCCCTGATTCCACCGGCATCCTCACGATGTGCTGCGGCGGGATGCAGATGTGCCTGATCAGCGTTTCCCGAACCACGCCATAGTTGCTGTCGGGATGCGCGGCGGGCACATACCGTTCGTCCCCCTGGAACAGCAGGGTGTGCCTCCAGGGCAGGGTGACCAGCCGCGGGTCTGCCGGCGACCGCCGTGCGGCTGCCGGCAGGCCGTAACCGGAGCCAGCCAGGATCTTTTCGTCGATCCCCCTGGCCAGCAACCCGTACAGGCTACGGGGTGTGCCGCCTCCGGCGAGCGCCATGGTGAACCGGCCCCGTTCGGCCAGCGCCCTGTAGGCCAGGGCCGTGATGAATACCGCAGCCCGTTCGGTTACGGCCTCATCGCTGCCGGTTATCCAGCCGCCCTCATTTTTACGCTTCATGCCCACGTCAGGGCTCCGGTTTCAGCAGTTTCCGAGCCGCAAAGGCGATGTGCTCCGGAGTGAATCCGAAGGCTTCCATGACCGCACCTCCCGGTGCGGATGCTCCGAAGCGATCGATGCCGAACACTGCGCCCCCAGGGCCGGCAAGGCCGTGCCAGCCGAACGGGGATGCCGCCTCCACGACCAGCCTCAGGGTGATCTCCGGAGGGACGACCTCGTTGCGCCAGGCTTCCGCCTGCTCTTCGAACAGCTCGCGCGAAGGCATCGAGACGACCCTGACGGCGAATCCCTCCTGTTCGAGCAGCTTTTTCGCTCCGAGCGCAGGGTGGACCTCCGAGCCGGTAGCGATCATCATGAGGCGCTGTTGATCCCGCACCGCTGTTTCCGGCCAGTCAGACAGCACATAGGCGCCTCTCGATGTGCCTTCCATGATCCGGGCCGGCGTCGCATCGAGGCAGGGAAGTGACTGTCTGGAGAGGATCAGGGCCACAGGTCGCCTTCGCGAAAGTGCGAGACGCCAGGCGGCGAGGGTTTCGTTGGAATCGGCCGGTCGTATGACGTCGAGTCCCGGAATCGCCCGAAGCATGGCCAGCTGCTCGATCGGCTGATGGGTTGGCCCATCCTCGCCGAGGCCTATGCTGTCGTGCGTGAAGATGAAGATCACGTGCAGGCGCATCATGGATGCGAGCCTCACGGCCGGCTTCATGTAGTCGGCGAAGATCAGGAAGGTGCCGCCATAGGGGATCAGCATGCCCGACAGGGCCATGCCGTTCATCATGGCGGCCATGGCGTGTTCCCTTACTCCGAAATGGATGTTGAATCCGTCGAACCGGCCCGGCTGGACATCTGCCGCCCCATCGATGGTCGTGCCGGTCGAAGTGCCGAGATCGGCCGACCCGCCGATCAAGAAGGGGATCTTTCCGCTGAGGGCGTTCAGTACTGCTTTCGATGCCTGTCGCGTAGCCAGCGGTTTGCAGGCATCAAACAGCTTCTCCGGCGGCAGCCACTCGTCAGGGAATCCTCCTTCAAGCAGGGTTTCGAGCGCGGCGGCGCTCTCCGGCCGCCCGGCGGCGAACCGCCGCCACCGCGCATTCCACTCCTCCTCGCAGGCCGCTCCGCGTTTCATGGCAAGTCTGAAATGCTCCCTTACGGCATCGGGAATGACGAACGCTTCGTCGGGCGGAAATCCGAACCGCTCCTTGAGCAAACGGGTCTCTTCCGGACCGAGCGGCTCGCCGTGCGCCGCGGCCGTCCCTGCCTTGTGCGGGCTTCCGTACCCGATGGTCGTATGCACGATAATCATAGAGGGGCGCTCCGATTCGTTCCGTGCCGTGAGCACTGCCCGTTCGATGGCCTGCAGGTCGTTACCTTCGACTTCGTCGACATGCCAGCCGTAAGCTTCATAACGCTGCCGGACGTTTTCCGTGAACGTCAGCCCGGTCGGGCCATCGATCGAGATGTCGTTGTCGTCGTACAGGCAGATCAGCTTGCCGAGTTTCAGGTGGCCTGCGAGCGAGGATGCTTCCGAGCTGAGCCCCTCCATCAGGTCCCCGTCGCTGCAGATGACATAGGTGTAATGGTCGATGAGCGAAAGCCTGTCCGTGTTGAGCCTCGCGGCGAGCAGCCGTTCGGCGACGGCCATGCCGACCGCCGTGGCGATCCCCTGTCCCAGCGGGCCGGTCGTGGTCTCGACGCCCGGTGTGTGGCCGTACTCCGGGTGGCCGGGGGTTTTGCTGCCAAGCTGGCGGAAGGACTTCAGGTCATCCATGTCGAGCCCGTAGCCGCAAAGGTGCAGGAGCGCGTAGAGCAGCGCCGAGCCGTGTCCGGCTGAGAGCACGAAACGGTCCCGGTTCGGCCAGTAGGGGTGCGCCGGGTTGTGGCGCATGATCTTCGTGAAGAGCGTGTAGGCCATCGGCGCCGCGCCGAGGGGCAGGCCCGGGTGGCCCGAACGCGCCTTTTCGACCATGTCTACGGCAAGGAGCCTCAGGGTGGCGACGGACTCCGCATCGATGATACCGGAAGTACAGGACATGGGCTTGGTTGTTATGGTTCTTCGATGCGGGGCTTCTCACGGCAATAAACAGAGGTACCTTCAAGTATAAGCTCCCGGAAGGCTTCGGCCAAGTGACCGGCTTGGCTTTGTGCCTGTTCGGGAGCTACATTGAAGTGAACGTTCGTAAACCTTTACGCTGCGCGATCCGATTCTGATAACCGATCCATTGCAGTCATGCCCCTGATCGACGGTTACGGCGTGCTCGCGGGCACGCTCCTCACTTACTCCTGCGACGCCGGCCACACCAACGGCCACTACTACCACTGCACGTTGACGGTCAGGACGCATGCCGGCCTCTACAGGTGTCCGGTCGACCTTGACAGCAAGGAGCAGAAGAACGGTATCGAGTGGCGCATCGTCGAGCTTGGCGATACATCCCTTTACCCGTTCACCATCCTCGGCGACGGGTGGCACCGTCTCGATTCCGTCCCCGGATCCGGTGCGCTGGACTACTGCCGGAGCCCGCAATTCGGCCCGGACGGCATCTGGCAGCACGGAACCGGACAGGGAGCTTTCAGGGCCCTCGAACCTCTCCTCAGGCAGTGCCGGAGGCTTTTCGTGTTCGGCGAGCCCTTCAGGACAGGGCGGGGGGTGCACAACATCCATCAGAACCAGGGAGATCCTGCATCCAGCCGCTGGGCTCCTGAAAACGCCACCTGGCAGGATGGCGCGATTGTCGTCGAACGGAGGGATGGCAGCATGGCGGCCTTCCTCTGCCGCTTCAGGACGCAACGGCATTGTCCGGATCCGGACGTGAACGATTCAGCGGCCTGACCCTTTTTGCGCGACGAGCATGCCCCATACGGGATTTAATGGATGGACGCGATCGCTTGCCCCATCCTTGTCGACCAGCCTTCGTCCGTTTGCGTGCCACCGGAAAATGCCGCCCCGGAGGTTGAATGCCCCCTGTGCGCCCATCTCCCTGCAGATCCCGAGGACTCTTTCCAGGAGCACGGCGCTCCGCTCACCTATCGAGCAGTAGGCTACGACCGTCCTGCCCGCAACATCCCCGGAGAAGATTTGCCTGAACTCCTCCGAAGTGGTATCAGGGTCGATTCGTACGGCGCCTTCGAGATGGCTCACCAGGAACTCGTCGGGCTCCCTCACATCGAGGATGAGCAGTCGTGACGGTTCCGACTCCTGCATGAGTGATGCAAGACGTTCGTCAGTCAGCGACGGCACGTCGTGCAGCTTATCGATGAACGCCTCCGCAACGGCAAGTCCGGCGGCAGGCCCGAAGAGCAGGTCAAGCATTATCGTCCGTTTTTTTGCATTTTCGCCATGCCTGAGTAATTTTCACTATAGACCGTTTCTATCGCTTAAGGCGAGGCTTACCTTGAGCACCCCCCATGTTCTTATAATACCTTTTCAACGAGTCCTGAGTTCCGTACGACGACATTCCGGATCCATGGCAGCATTCGATTCCGGTCGCAAGATCGACAAGGCCACCCACGATTCACCCATGGCCAGGGGTTGATATCAACAAGACATTTTCCCTTATGAACAGAATTTCCGTTGTCGCAGCAGCTCTTTTTTTCCTCTCCTTCATGCCGACGCTGCATGCCGGCGAAGAGGGGATTTCGGTGACCGCATCCGGAAGCGTGCAGGTCAGGCCTGACATTGCGGTCTTCGACGTCACGGTGCAGTCCGTCGAGCGGGATGCGGCGAGGGCAGCGGCCAGGACGGCAGGGACCTGGGCGGTACTGCAGAAAGCCCTCCGGGAGGCTGGTATTCCTGTAGAGGATTCTCCTTCCGCAGGGTACACGGTAAGGCCGCAATGGGTCTGGGATCAATCCGCAGGAAAAAACGTGCTCAAGGGATATCTCGCACGCCATGTCGTCAGGGTCTCCGTCCGCGACCTGCGTCTTGCAGGCAGGGCGGTCGATGCCGCAGTGCAGGCCGGTGCAGGCGAGGTCGGCGAGGTCCGGTTCTCCTCGTCGCGGCTCGAAAGCCTCAGAAAGGAGGCACTTGACCTTGCCGTCCGGAAGGCCCGCGAAGATGCCGGAGTGATGGCGAAAGCCGCCGGAGGTCGGCTCGGCGCCGTGATCGAGATGACTGCCGATCCGCAGCAGGGGCCTCAGGTCCCCATGATGGATGCCATGATGATGAAATCGGCCGCCCCGGCTCCGTCGACCGAAATCTCCCCCGGCGAGGAGCAGGTTTCGGTCACCGTGCACTCCAGGTGGCGATTCATCGGCGCGACCGCGAAATGAGTCCTCAATCCCTAATCCGGCGTGCACTGGGCTTGTCCGCTTCAGGCTGAACATTGGAACTGATCGCAGGGTGGTGACGGTATGAAGAAGCATATTCTTGACCGGTATGAACGAGATCCTGACGGCAGGGTCATCGTCGATGTGTCAGCATCCAGGGTCGAAGAGCTCTATGAGGATTTCGACAAGACGGCTCCGTATCACAAGAAAGACCTTGATGATGACCTTGCCTTTTACCTGACCGAATGCGCCCGCGAGATCGGCAGGGCTGAATTCGTGATACGGTTCGCCTTCGATGCCATGCCGCCGCATGAGCTGCGTGAGCGAGTCAGGACAAGCCTGCACAAGTTCTTCATGTACCAGAGGGAGCTCGAGATCGCCTCGATGAAAAAGATGCTGAGGACCTCGATGGTTTTCTTTCTGCTTGGCATCTCCCTCCTCTTTCTGTCGCTCTGGTCCTCAAGCGCCTGGCTCCACACCCTGGACAACCTGTTCATGCGGCGGGTGCTCGTCGAAGGGGTGACCATTGCCGCCTGGGTATCCCTCTGGGAGTCGCTGGCCACCTTCCTGGTCAACTGGCGCCCCTTTCGCCAGAAGATCACCCTGAATTACCGTATCGCTTCGGCAAAGGTGCTGTTCCAGGACGCAGGTTCGCATCGTTGAGCTCCCGGACCGGTCACCCGCTGAAATTTTGCCTCGACAAAAAAAGAGTTATCTTCAAGGAATTTCCTGAATGGATAACCGGCGACCAAGGTCATACAGACCCTCAGGTTGTTTCCGGTGCCGATCGCAGGCCTTTCCGGCCCGCGAGGGCAGCCTGATGCCGGGCAGATCCGGCATGACCCGCAGGTCGACTGTCGGGTTTCAGTGGTTTTCCGCCAAACGAGGAGGATACATATGAAAAGAGCTGTTACCGGACTCTTGCTTTTATTGTTTCTGTTTCTGACATCGCCAGTTCCAAGCCGATCGTACACATTTCCCGATTTTTCCGAAAGAAAGCAGTTTACATCGCTGCTGCAGTCCACGATCCTCAGCCGCAACATCAATCCCCAGGCCCTCGATCTCGCGCTGAGAGGTTACTACAACCTCAAACAGCAGGGGATGATCAGGCGCGAAGGGATCATCACCCTTATCGATTTCGACAAGCCGTCGGTCAGCGAACGACTTTATGTGATCGATATCGACAACGGCACCGTGATTCAGACGGCCCTCGTGGCTCATGGCAAGGGCAGCGGAGACATCATGGCGACAAGGTTCTCCAACAGGCCGGGTTCGAACGAAAGCAGCCTTGGCTTTTTTCTGACCGATACGACCTACCTTGGAAAAAACGGCTACTCACTTGTGCTGAAGGGGCTCGATCCCGGTATCAACGACAAGGCCGAGATAAGGAGCATCGTGATCCATGGCGCCGATTACGTCTCGCAGGATTATGTCAGGCGGTTCGGGCGACTTGGCAGAAGCCAGGGGTGCCCGGCAATATCGTTCGACAACTGCCAGCAGGTCATCGATCTGATCAAGGATGGCACCTGCCTTTTTATTTACCACAACGGAAAGGAATATGCCTCGAGGTCCGGTGTGCTCAATCCGGGTGCAGCCTTCAAAAACGGACATCAGGGCAGTCCGGCATAATTATCACCTTGTAATCAATGTCCCCATTTCTCCTTCTCTGGTTTGCCTCGCTTCCCGTAATGCAGCCTTCGTTGTCCACGGTGTCCTCTGTTGACGGCAGGGCAGTGGAGCATGTCCAGTCCGGCACATCGGTCAACGGGTATCTTCGCCAATATCTCGGCAGGCTCGAGAAGCTGAACATAACGGAGACGGGTCCGGACAGGGCTTCGATCATCAGGCATCTTCGCAGGTTCTACGAATCGATGGGCTATCGTCAGGCTTGGACCAACAAGCAGGCCATAGCCCGGCTTATCGAGGTCATCGACGATTCGGCCAATGACGGCCTGCTTCCTTCGGACTACCATATCGATGAGATTCGCAGTTTTTACGCGAATCCTTCCGATTCGCCGGCGCTCAGGGCAAGGGCCGACCTGCTGATGACCGATGCGGTTTTCACCCTGATGTCGCATATGCGTTCGGGAAAGGTTTATGCCCGTTCGATCGAGCCAGACTGGAACATTGAACCGAAAGTTCCGGGAGCCGGTTACGACCGTACGCTCATGTCCGCCGTCATGGGAAGCAGGTTTCCCGAGCTCATCCGGTCGCTGAGGCCTGAATCGAAGGAGTACTCGCTCCTGCGGAAAGGCCTGATAAGGATGAAGGAGATCGCCGCCTCGGGCGGGTGGCGAAGCGTGCCCGCCGGGCGCGTGATCGACAAGGTCGGGGTCGTCGATCCTCGAATCCCTGCCATACGTGCACGCCTGGTCGTTTCCGGCGATTTCGTGACGCCGGCGTCGGCACCTTCCGTTGACCCGGCCAGGGATGCTTCGGCACCCAAAGACTCCTCGGCTGCCGCCGATTCGCTTTCGGCTGCGCCTTCTGATTCTGATCAGGTCTATGGCCAGGACCTTTTCGATGCCGTGATGGCATTCCAGAAACGGCATGGACTGGATACCGACGGTGTCATCGGCAATGAGACGGTCAAGGCCATGAATGTACCCGTCAGCCAGAGGATCGACCAGATCCGCATAAACCTCGAGCGTTATCGCTGGTTCATGAACAGCAGGGGCTCTAACTACGTGATGGTCAACATCCCCTCCTTCACGGTCGATCTCGTGCAGAACAACACTCCGAAGTGGCACTCCCGGGTCATCGTCGGAAAGCCGGATACCCAGACGCCGGTGTTCCGGGCGGAGATGCAGTACATCATTCTCAATCCGTGCTGGGTGATTCCGAGCGGCATCCTGGTCAAGGACAAGATCATTACGAGCATCATGAAGGATCAGTCCTATCTCAGCAAGAAGAACCTGGCTATCGTGGACAATGCAGGACATGTGCTCAGTCCCTTTTCGGTCGACTGGGGCCGATACGTCAACGGCGGCTTTCCCTATCGGCTGGTGCAGGCTTCAGGGGACGAGGGTTCCCTTGGCCGAATCAAGTTCATGATGCCGAACAGGTTTACGGTCTACATGCATGACACTCCGTCAAAGGAGCTGTTTGAGAAAAGCAGGAGAGCCTTCAGTCACGGCTGCGTGAGGGTCGACAAGCCCCTCGACCTGGCCGAAATCGTGCTTCAGGACAGAGTCAAATGGAACAGGAACCGGATCCAGGAGGCCATCGATACCGACAGGACACGGACGGTCAATCTTCCGAAAAATATCCCGGTCTATATTCTCTACCACACGTCTTTTGCGGATGGGGAGCAGGTGGAGTTCCGGACGGATGTATACGAACGGGATGCGCGACTGCTCAAGGTGCTTCAGAGCCCTGCCAGCAGCAGGCTGGTCGATGCTGTGACACGTTGATTTACCTGCCGGACGGCAGCGTCCAGGGCCGTTGTCGGGTATTTTGCCGTATTTGCATGTGACAAACGTATATTTGAGTGGACGGCGTCGGCTGTCCGGCATTTACCAAAACCTGAAAACGATGTCAGCATGTCGTTTACCGCCACCATCTCAGTATCGCGCCATTTCGATTCCCCCGCACTGCCCGACAGGGTTTTTGAACTGCTTGCCGACGTTCCACGTTCCGCATCCCATTTCCCGGATGTGGAACGGATCGACGATCTGGGAGGCAACTCCTTTCGCTGGACCATGGAAAAGATCGGCATAGGGGAGTACACCCTCCAGCAGACGATCTATGCCTGCAACTACCGAAGCGACCTGCAGAAGCTGAAGGTGGACTGGGTTCCTGTGGACGGGGTCGGGAACGCCCTCGTCGAAGGGAGCTGGAGCCTGTCGCCTGCCGCTGCCGGCACGAGGCTGCAATTCGAGACGAAGGGCCGTCTCCAGGTCGACCTGCCCGGTTTCCTGCAGTTCCTGCTTTCCCCGCTCATCGAGATGGCTTTCGCCCAGAAGATCGACCGCTACATTTCGAATCTTTCCGAAACGCTCCGGCGGCTCTGACTCTGTTGTTCGCATCCCTTTCCTTCACCCCGACAACGGTTCCCTACGTTGTCGGGGTTGCAATTCCTACGGGCGCCTTACTCTTCAGGCGCCGGTTTTTTCAGGATGTCGGAGAGTTCCGTGCGGAATGACGTGAGGTCCCTGTAATTTTTCTCGCCATAGCTGACGTGTCTTGGCTGGGGTAGCCATTCGCAGAGGAGTGTTGCACTGCCGGTCTTGTTGCCGGTTTCCAGCATGATATAGCGGAATGTTCCGGCGCTTTTCACCAGGGCGGCATGAATACAGTTCGGCTCGTCATATGGTGCCGGAAACGATATGAAGACGATGTCGACGTCCGTGCGATGTTCGGATGTGAACTTGATGCCGGATGCATAGCTCCTGCCAAGGGCGCTTTCAGTCATGGCGAGGAACGGACCGGTGTTGCCGGAGAACAGGTCGTTGAACATCAGGCTCCCCTTGTCCGAGAACAGGATGCCCGGGACTACCCTGTGGTGAAGGGTGTAGATATCATTGTTCGATGCGTTGGCGACAGACGGCCGGGCGATCGATTCCTGTTTTGCGGCGGCAGATGCGGTTTTGGCGGCCATGCTGACTTTGGGTGTGGACAGGAAGCCACAGCCCATAATGAACATGGTGGAAATTATGAGTGCATTGCGGTGAATGCTGGTTCCGTGCATGTGGTTTGAATGTTTGGATGTTCTGGGGAGTTGCCGGACGATTGTCCCGAGGGGAAATATAGTGATACCGGGAGGAATAGCTCTATCATGAAAACCCTGAAGCCCCGGAACGTTCATCTTTGGACGTTCCGGGGCTTCAGGGTTTTATGTCTTCAGGGTTGCCTTTTATGCCGGATCGTAGTTCAGCGCCGGGGCAAGCCATTTTTCGGTTTCATCTATGCCCATGCCTTTACGGCCGGCATAATCCTCTACCTGGTCGCGGCCGATCTTGCCGAGCACGAAGTACTTCGACGCCGGGTTGGCGAAGAAGAGGCCGCTTACCGATGCCGCAGGGTTCATGGCGAAGCTTTCGGTGAGCGTGACGCCAGTCGCCGCTTCGGCGTTGAGCAGGTCGAACACGGTCGCCTTTTCGGTGTGGTCCGGGCAGGCGGGGTAGCCTGGCGCCGGGCGGATACCCCTGTACTTTTCGGCGATGAGCCCTTCGGCGTCAAGCTTTTCGTCCGGCGCATAGCCCCAGAGTTCGCGTCGTACCTTCTCGTGCAGCATCTCGGCGAAGGCTTCGGCAAGCCGGTCGGCGAGAGCCTGGGTCATGATGCGGTGATAGTCGTCGTGGGCGTCAGCAAACTCCTTCAGCAGCTTTTCGATGCCGAGCCCCGCGGTGACGGCGAAGCAGCCGATCCAGTCGTTCACGCCGCTCTCCCTCGGGGCGATGAAGTCGGCCAGAGCGAGGTTGGGCTCGTCGGCAGGTTTCTCCTGCTGCTGGCGGAGGGTGTGCAGTACGCTCCGGATCATGGTCCGGCTCTCGTCGGTGTACACCATGATGTCGTCGCCGACGCTGTTTGCCGGGAATATGCCTGCGACGCCCCTGATGCCTGGCAGTTTTTCTCCGGCGATCCGGTCGAGCAGGGCGTTGGCGTCGTCAAACAGTTTTTTCGCCTCGCTGCCGACCGTGGCGTCTTCGAAAATCTGCGGGTAGCGTCCATGCAGCTCCCAGGTACGGAAGAAGGGTGTCCAGTCGATGTAGGGGCGAAGGTCGGCGGCCGTGACGTTGTCCAGCAAGGTGACACCGCTTTTGTTCGGGGAGGCAACCACTTCGCGTTCCCAGTCGATGGCGAGCCGGTTGGTGCGTGCGTCGTCGAGCGAAACATACTTTTTCGATGCGGAGCGTTCGGCATGGCTGAGGCGCATCTGTTCCTGCTCCTTCCTGAGGGAGGCGATGTAGCTGTCGCGCTGTGCCGGGTTGAGGAGGTTGCTGACCACCGGAACGCTGCGCGAGGCGTCGAGCACCTGGACGACCGCCCCGGAGTAATGGGGCGCTATCTTGACGGCAGTGTGGACTTTCGAGGTGGTGGCGCCGCCGATGATGAGCGGAATCGTCATGCCGGCCCGTTCCATCTCTTTTGCCACATGGGTCATCTCTTCAAGCGACGGGGTGATCAGGCCGGACAGTCCGATGATGTCGGCCTTTTCGCGGACGGCGGCTTCGAGGATCTGTTCGCAGGGGATGAGCACGCCGATGTCGACCACGTCGAAGTTGTTGCACGAGAGCACGACCGACACGATGTTCTTGCCGATGTCGTGCACGTCGCCCTTGACCGTGGCGAGCAGGATCTTCGCCCTGGAGCTCGTGTCGTTGCATTTCGCCTTTTCGGCCTCGATGTACGGTGTGAGCACCGCCACCGAGCGCTTCATGACGCGGGCGCTCTTGACCACCTGCGGCAGGAACATCTTGCCTTCGGCGAAAAGGTCGCCGATGAAGTTCATGCCGTCCATGAGCGGCCCCTCGATGACCGAGAGGGGACTCGGGTAGAGCTGGACGGCCTCTTCGGTATCTTCGTCGATATGGTCGACGATGCCCTTGATGAGCGCGTGCTTCAGACGCTCCTCGACGGAGGCGTTGCGCCACTCGGCGGCTTTGGCTTCCGTCTTCTCGCCGCCGTCGCGGATGGTTTCGGCGAAGCTGACGAGACGCTCGGTGGCGTCGGGCCGGCGGTTGAGAATCACGTCCTCGACCCTCAGGAGCAGTTCAGGCTCGATCTCTTCGTAGATGCCGAGCTGGGCGGCGTTCACGATGCCCATGTCGAGCCCGGCGCGGATGGCGTGGTACAGGAACGAGGTGTGCATGGCCTCGCGCACCGGCTCGTTGCCCCGGAACGAGAACGAGACGTTGCTGATGCCGCCCGATATCTTTGCGTACGGCAGGTTCTGCTTGATCCAGCGGACGCTTTCGATGAAGTCTACCGCGTAGTTGTTGTGCTCATCGATACCGGTTGCCACGGTCAGCACGTTCGGGTCGAAGATGATGTCCTCCGGCGGGAATCCGACCTCGTCCACGAGGATGCGGTAAGCGCGGCTGCAGATCTCGATGCGCCGCTGGAGGCTGTCGGCCTGGCCCTGTTCGTCGAAGGCCATGACCACCGTGGCCGCGCCGTACTGCATGATCTTGCGGGTCCGCTCCCTGAAGGCCTCCTCGCCCTCCTTGAGGCTGATGGAGTTGACGATGCCCTTTCCCTGCACGCAGCGCAGGCCGTTTTCGATGACCGACCACTTCGAGGAGTCGATCATGACCGGGACTTTGGCTATCTCCGGTTCGGAAGCGATGAGGTTCAGGAACTCCACGATCACCTTCTCGGTGTCGATCATCCCTTCGTCGAGGTTCACGTCGATCACCTGCGCGCCATTCTCGACCTGATGCCGGGCGATGGAGAGCGCTTCGTCGAAGTTGCCCTCCTTGATGAGCCGGGCGAACTTGCGTGATCCTGTGACGTTGGTGCGCTCACCGACGTTGATGAAGCCCGTGGTTTCGTCGACCGTGAGCGGTTCGAGCCCTGAAAGCTGCAGGACATGCCCTTTTGCTGGGCGTTTCCTCGGGGTGAGCGTTTTGACCGCCTGGGCGATGGCGCGGATATGCGTCGGGGTGGTGCCGCAGCAGCCGCCGACGATGTTCACGAATCCGGAATCGGCGAAACCGGCGATCTGCGTGGCCATGTATTCCGGTGAATCGTCGTATTCGCCGAACTCGTTCGGCAGGCCGGCGTTAGGGTAGACGCTGACGTAGCTTTCGGCGATATTCGACATCGCCTCGATGAACGGGCGCATCTGCTTCGAGCCGAGCGCGCAGTTCAAGCCGACCGAAAGCAGGTCGGGCATGTGTGCGATCGATATCCAGAACGCTTCGGTGGTCTGGCCCGACAGGGTGCGCCCGCTCTGGTCGACGACCGTTCCGGAGACCATCACCGGTACGCGCCAGCCGCTCTTGCGGAAGTACTCCTCGATCGAGAAGAGGGCTGCCTTGCAGTTCAGGGTGTCGAACACGGTTTCGACGAGCAGCAGGTCGACGCCGCCCTCATGCAGTCCTTCGAGCTGTTCGGTGTAGTTGGCCACCACCTCCTGGAAGGTCACGGCCCGGTAACCGGGGTTGTTGACGTCCGGCGACATGGAGAGTGTCTTGTTGGTCGGGCCGATCGAGCCTGCGACGAAGCGCGGCTTGTCGGGGGTACGGGTCGAATACTCCTCGGCCGCCGATCTTGCCACCCGTGCGGCCGCGACGTTCAGCTCCCTGGTGAGGTGCTGCAGCTGGTAGTCTGACTGGGAGATCGGGTTCGCATTGAAGGTACAGGTCTCGACGATGTCCGCGCCCGCGTCGAGGAAGTCGCAGTGGATCGATCGGATCACGTCGGGACGGGTCAGCACGAGAATGTCGTTGTTGCCCTTGAGCGGGTGGGAGTGCGAAGCGAAGCGTTCGCCCCGGAAATCCTGTTCGTCGAGTCCATGTTTCTGGATCATGGTGCCCATGGCTCCGTCGAGCACGAGAATCCTCTGCTCGAGCAGGCTGAAAAGAGTGTCCTTCATGCAGCGGCTCTGGTTATGGGCACCTCTATTTATTTGTTCCAAAGCCCAATTACTTCGTTGGGCGGTGCTCGAAATCCTCATGTACCATGTGTACACTCCGGTTTCTGCGCTCCGTCCGCCTTGTTACTTGGGCTTCTCACGACAATAAATAGAGGTGCCCTTATGTTAGGTCGAAAAATCAGTTCACAAAGTAATAAAAAAGCGGCGAATTACCCTTGCCGGAGCCGAGGTTGCATGGTGGGGAGAAAACGCGGGGTCGGGAGGGATGATGCCGAGCTGGAGCTCGGCGCTCCCGGGACTCCTATGACAGGCGGTCGATGCGATCGCGGAGCCACGAGGCGATCGTTTCGAGGGTCTCTTCGTCGATTTCGTGTCCCATCGGGTATTCGCGGTAGGTGAGGTCCGACACATGCGCCCTGAGCCAGCGGTCCGCCTCGCGCCCCTTGTCGATAGGCAGGACGTCATCATAGAGGCCGTGGACGACCAGGAACGGCAGCTCCTTCAGACCGGCCGGCAGTGCGACGGCCTCCGGGCGTCCGTCCGGGAGCTGGCCGCTGAGGGCGATGACGCCGTGCAGCAGCTCGGGTGAGCCGAAAGCCGTGAGGTAGTTCATGACGGCTCCCTGGCTGAAGCCCATCAGGAAAACCTTGTTCCCGGCAGGCCGGCATGCTGCGATCGTTTCGCGCAGGAACTCTCCCAGGAGGTCCCGGGCCCTGCCGGCAGCCTCGCGGTCGACCGTGATGCCTGAATCGGTGAATTCGATCGGGAACCATCCGTACATCTCGTAGCCCATCTGCAGCGGCGCCTGCAGGCTCATGACGCGCAGGCGTCCGTCCAGCCGTGGCGCGAGGCCGATAAGGTCACGTTCGTTGCTGCCGTAGCCGTGCAGCATGAGCAGAAGCGGCGCGCCTTCGACGGCGTCATTCGAATAGTCGAGGTAGGTGAATCTGTCGTGTTTCTTTTCAAGCATTGATTGGTCGGTTCATGGTTTCGTTGACTTGATGACGCCGGTGATCATGCCTCCTCCCAGCACTTCGTCCTCACGGTAGAAGACGACCGCCTGGCCTGCGGCCACGGCATTTTTGGGTTCGGGGAAGGAGACTTTGACGGTGTCGTCGTCCAGCGGTTCGATGGTGCATGCGCCCTCGCTGTCGCGGTACCGGATTTTTGCCGTTGCCTCGACCGGTCCGGAGGGAGGATCGATGCCGATCCAGTTCAGCCCCGCAGCTATCAGTGTGTGGCACTCCAGGGACGATTTCGGGCCGATCCGGATGCGGTTGCGGGCGGCGTCGATCTCCGTGACGTAGGCCGGTTCCCCGGTCGAAATGCCGAGGCCCCGGCGCTGGCCGATCGTATAGAACGGAAAACCGCGATGCCGGCCGATGACCGTTCCGGAATCGTCGACGATCTCGCCTCCGGAGACCCGTTCTTCGAGTCCGGGTATCGAGTTTCCGAGGTAGCCGCAGTAGTCGTCATTCGGCACGAAGCAGATCTCCTGGCTCTCCTTTTTCTCTGCCGCCAGCACGCCGAACGAACGGGCCATCTCCCGCACCTCGGGCTTGGTGTAACCTCCGAGGGGAAACAGGGTCCTCGAAAGGTCGTGCCTGGTCAGCATCCAGAGGAAGTAGCTCTGGTCTTTCTGCGGATCGATCCCCTTGTAGAGGCGGTGGCGCCCGTCGCTGAACTCCGAACGGGCATAGTGGCCGGTGGCCACCAGGTCCGCGCCGAGCAGGCTTGCCGCCTCGAAGAGGCCGAACCATTTGACGGTCTTGTTGCAGACCATGCAGGGGTTCGGGGTCCGGCCTGTCAGGTAGGCGTCGTGAAAATAGCCAATGACCTCCCTCCTGAACTTGCCGCTCAGGTTGAGGGTGAAGACTGGAAACTCGAATTCGGGATGGTCACTGACGCGAAGCGGTGAGGGGGTGAGCGCGGGTTCATGTTCCGGCACGTCGAGCACCTTGATGTTCAGGCCGGTGACCCTGAATCCCTGCTTCGAGAGGATGCAGGCTGTGACGGCCGAATCGACGCCTCCCGAGAGGCCTACGATGACATGTTGTTGTTCGTTCATCTGCGTGATATGGGTTCGCAAGGCGGTGTTCGGGCGCCCGCCTCTTATCGTATTCCTGCAATATACGCAACAGGGACTCCCCGTCGCGGATTGTTGCAAGGCACCGCTGTTTATGGTCTTGTGCGATCTTTGGGCAATGCAGCCGGTGCGCAGCGCCCGGAGTGTCACGGCGAGTCGTGATGTGCGGCGCAAACGGATCTTGCGATAACCGGATCGAGGCGCCCTACAGCAGCACGCCCCTCAACAGCAGGGAGGCGACACTGAAATAGATCACGATGCCGGTGACGTCGACCAGCGTGGCCACGAACGGCGCCGAAGATGTTGCCGGGTCGAGTCCGAGGCGCTTGAGCAGGATCGGCAGCATGGATCCGGCGATGGTGCCCCAGAGTACGATACCGACCAGGGACAGCCCTACCGTGAAACCGATAAGCAGCCAGACCATGGTGAAACGGCTGAGGATCATGGCCCAGAAGATCACCCTGAAGAAGCCGATCACACCAAGAATTCCGCCCAGCATGAGGCCTGACATCACCTCCCTGCGCATGACGTTCCACCAGTCATGGACGGTGATCTCGCCGAGGGAAAGCGAGCGGATGATCAGTGTGGCCGCCTGCGATCCCGAGTTGCCGCCGCTCGAAATGATCAGGGGGATGAAGGTCGCCAGCACGATCGCCTTGGCCAGCTCCCCTTCGAAATAGGTCATGGCCGAGGCCGTAAGCATCTCGCCGAGGAAAAGCACCACCAGCCAGACCGCGCGCTTTTTGACCAGCTGGATGAGCGGCACGTCGATATACGGCTCTTCGAGGGCTTCGACAGCACCGAATTTCTGGATGTCTTCGGTCTCCTCCTCTTCGGCCACGTCGAGCATGTCATCGACGGTCACGATGCCGATCAGGTAGCCGTTCGAATCCACGACGGGGAGTGCGACCTTGTCGTAGCGCTTGAACTCCTCGAGGGCATCCTGCTGGTCCTGGGTGGCTGTCAGGGTGATCAGCTTGTCTTCGGAGACGATGTCGCTGACCTTCTTTTCGAGGGATGAGAGCAGCAGGTCGCGCGCCAGCATTTCGCCGGCGAGCTTGCCGTGGTCGTCGACCGCGTAGATCACGTTCAGGGTTTCGCTCTCATGGCCGAAGGTGCGGATGTATTCGAGCACCTGGCTCATGTCCCAGTCCTTCTTGACGCTCAGGTAATCCGGGGACATCAGCCTTCCGACACTGCCTTCGGCATAGGCCAGCAGCGTTTTGGCGATCTTGAACTCCTTGAAGGTGAGCAGCTTGATGAGCTCCTGGGCGACCGGTCCCGGCAGCTCCTCGAGCAGGGCGGTGCGGTCGTCAGCCGACATGCTGTTGAGGATGTGGGTTACATCCTTCTGGGTCAGTGCGTTGAGCAGGTTCTGCTGCGCATCGAAATCGAGATACTCGAAGGTGTCTGTGGCGACATCCTTTGGCAGGAGGCGGAAGAGGATTGCCTGCTCGTTTTCGGGGAGGTCGGAGATCAGCTCGGCCAGATCGACCGGAAGCCAGTCGTTGAAGAGCCTTTGAAGTGCGCTGAAGTTCCGCTTTTCGATCAGCTCGCGGATTTCAGGAAGTATTGGGGTCCCGATCATGATGCGTGGAGGCTGACTGGTTAAAGGAGTCCTCGTCTGACCCTGATGATCCGTAAAAAAGGAATTTTTTTTAACATTCCAACCTGGATGAGCCCTTTTTCGCTCTTCCTGTGATTCGGTGGTTCGAAACGTGAGGCGACTCCATGACGAACTTTCTCCAAGGCAGGAGGGTGCTTCGGGAGATGCCGATGCGCGGGCTGGTTCCGATCATTTCCGGCGGCAGCTCAGGGGCGTCTTCGAGCCAGCATCGCTGCCCCGTAAGGGACTCCGCATAGAGGTCGGGGCCGATGCCGAGGGCCTGGGTCAGTTTGCCGGGGCCGCTCATGAGCGAGAGGATGTCGTCGGTCCCCCTGTTCAGTCGCATCTGCCCGATGCCTTCGATCGGCTCCATCGCCCGCAGCAGCACCGCCCCGGCAGAGCCTTCGGGCTCCGAAACGATGTTTGCAAGGTAGTGGCAACCGTACGAGAAGTAGACGTATATCGTCCCGGGCGGACCGAACATGGCCCTGTTTCTCCGGGTCATCCCCCGCCAGGCATGGCTCGCCTCGTCCCCTTCGGCGAGGTAGGCTTCGGTCTCCACGATGCGCCCTTTCAGCAGGGGGGCACCGGGACCTTCGCTGCGCACGAAGATCTTGCCCAGCAGGCGCTCTGCCAGCAGCAGTGTCGGCGCCTCGAAGAACCCTGGCCCGAGCCGTTCCATGGATCGATAATTGTATTTGTAAAAGTTTTTGTATCTATTATAATGTATCGAGTTGCAAAAGAAGGATAATCCGCACGAATTTTTCATTTCCCCGGCAATTTTCATGGGTAGAGTCATAGCAATTGCAAACCAGAAAGGTGGAGTCGGCAAGACAACCACTGCGGTCAATATTGCTGCTTCCATAGCTATATCCGAATTCAGGACGCTCCTGATCGATATCGATCCCCAGGCCAACGCCACATCCGGGTTCGGTCTTGAAACGGGCGACGAGATCGAGAACACCTTCTACCATGTCATGGTGAAGGGGGGGGAGATACAGGACGCGATCAAGCCGTCCAGCCTCGAGTACCTCGACGTGCTTCCTTCCAACGTCAACCTCGTCGGCATGGAGGTGGAGCTGGTCAACATGCGTGAGCGGGAATATGTCATGCAGAAGGCCCTGAAAGAGGTCAGGGACAAGTATGACTACATCATCATCGACTGCCCGCCGTCGCTCGGCCTCATCACCCTCAATTCGCTTACCGCGGCCGATTCCGTGCTGATTCCCGTACAGGCTGAGTACTACGCCCTCGAGGGCCTCGGAAAGCTCCTGAACACCATCAGTATCGTGCGCAAGCACCTGAACCCGCGGCTCGAGATCGAGGGTGTGCTGGTGACCATGTACGACTCCCGGCTGAGACTCGCCTCCCAGGTGGCCGAAGAGGTCAAGAAGTTCTTCAAGGACAAGGTCTACAAGACCTACATCCGCAGGAACGTGAGGCTCTCCGAAGCGCCGAGCCATGGCAAGCCGGCCCTTTTGTACGATGCCCAGAGCATCGGTTCCAAAGATTACCTCGACCTTGCGCAGGAGATTTTCGAGCGCGACGGCAACATCAGGAAATTCAAAGTCCGGCAGCAGCAACTGCCCGGTTAACCGAGAACATATGTCGAAAAAAGCACTGGGCAGGGGATTGAAGGCGCTGATCTCCGAAGAGGGGTTCGCGGCCGCCGAGAAGGCCGAGGAGAGCGAAAAGTTGAAGGATGGCGCCATCGGCAGCCTTCCCGTCGACAGGATCAAGGTCAACCCGTTCCAGCCCCGCAAGGAGTTCGAGGAGACTGCCCTCGAGGAGCTTCGGAACTCGATCATCGAAAATGGCGTCATTCAGCCGGTAACGGTGTGCCGCGACGGCGACGGCTACCAGCTGATCAGCGGCGAACGCCGCCTGCGCGCCGTCACGACGGCCGGCTTCAAGTTCATTCCCGCCTATGTCATCGAGGCTCCCGAAGACGCCAGCAAGCTCGAACTCGCCCTCATCGAGAACATCCAGCGGGAGGATCTGAACGCCATCGAAATCGCCCTCGCCCTCAGGAGCCTGGTCACCAAGTGCAACCTCACCCAGGACGAAGTGGCCCAGAAGGTGGGCAAGAACCGCTCCACGGTCAGCAACTTCCTGCGCCTGCTGAAGCTGCCCCGCCAGATACAGGACAGCATCCGATCGAGGGATATCTCCTCCGGCCATGCCCGTGCCCTGATCAACCTTCCGAACGAGCAACTCCAGCTGAAGGTGTGGCGTCAGATCATGTCACGACAGCTTTCGGTTCGCCAGACCGAGGCCCTGGTCAACAACATGTTCAAGGACCCGCCCAAGGATGCGTCCAGGCAGCCGACACCCCGTTCGGTCCATATCGGCCAGGTCGAAAGCATCCTCAGGGACCGGTTCGCCACCAAGGTGAAGCTCATCGAGAAGAAGGCCGGCCAGGGTGAGATCCATATCAGATATTTTTCCAACGACGACCTCGAACGAATCCTGGAGCTGATGAGCCATGATTGATCTTCGCACTTCGTTCCGTCAGGTTTCGGCGGCCTTTCTGCTGACGGCCGGCCTCTGGCACGCTGTTCCGTCCGGTGTGGCAGCTGCTGCGCCAGGGGGCATGCTTTCGACGACCGCAGCCTCGGGTTCGGTGCAGGAGGCGCTGCTTGTCAAGGAGGATTCGACCGCCACCGACCGGCAGATGGAAGCCGAAACCGGCAGGCGACTCTCTCCGGGAAAGGTCGCCCTGATCTCGACCGCCCTTCCCGGCTACGGCCAGATCTACAATCATGCGGCCTGGAAGCTGCCCATCTATTACGGCCTCATGGGCTATTTCGCCTACCATGCGGTCGACTACAATGGCAAGTACAACAACTACCGCCACCAGTATCTCGCCGATCCCGCCGCACCCGGCGCCGCAGCGCTCGCAGTGAACCGCGACAGTTACCGGAAGAAGCGCAATACGCAGATCGTCTGGCTTTGCATCGCCTATGTGGCAGGTATCGTCGATGCCTATGTCGATACGCAACTGTACGACTTCGACAAGGTCATCGATGAAAAAGTCGGCGCCGCCAATCCGAACGGGGGACCGGCTCCGATCGTCAGCGTTTCCATGAAATTCTAGCATCACCTTAAGCAAATGAAACTTACTCTGGTTGGCAACGGCCGCATGGGCCGCCAGATCGCCGACATCGTCACCCGTTCTGCAGAACACACCATAATACGCGTACTCGATGCGGTAGATACCATTGACACCCAAGCCTTCACCGGCTCGGACGCCATCATCGATTTCACCGTCCGTGACGCCTTTCTCGCCAACTATCCGGCCATGATCGCCTCAGGCGTGCCGGTGGTCGTCGGCACCACGGGCTGGGACGACGCCATGGAGCGCGTCCGGCAGGAGGTCGCTTCATCAGGCTCCTCGATGCTCCATTCGGCAAACTTTTCCCTCGGCGTCAATATCTTCCTCAGGACGCTGCGCGAGGCCTCGCGCCTCATCGCGCCGTTCGAGCAGTTCGACATCGCGCTTTGCGAACAGCATCATACCGGCAAGGCCGATTTTCCGAGCGGCACCGGCCTGCGGGCCGCAGAGGTTGTCTTGTCGGCCAACCCGCGCAAGAGATCGGTGACGAGGCAGCTCGAGGATGGCCACAAGATCGGTAGCGACGAGTTGCAGGTCGCAGCCGTCCGGCTCGGATCCGTGTTCGGCGTCCATTCCGCCTGGATCGATTCGGATGCCGACTCGATCGAACTTACCCATACGGCAAAGAACCGCACAGGATTCGCCTCCGGTGCCGTCCATGCCGCCGCATGGCTCGCCGCCCGCCACGGCGTGCAGCCAGGCTTCTACACGATGGACGATTTCCTGAACGATCTTTTTTCGGCCTGAGCCATGGGAACCGATATAACTGAACGTTACCCCGGCAAGCTCCCCGAGGTGCTCCTCGGCGCTGTCCTGATCGTCCTGACGACCTTCGTGCCCGTCCTGAATCTGATCAACCTCTTTCCGTTTGCGGGTGTCATCCTCTCAGGGGCGCTCGCAACCTGGATCTACATCGTACGGCACCAGGTCCCGCTCAGCTACAGGAAGGCATTCGTGCTTGGGGCGCAGAGCGGCTTCGTCGGCAGCGCCCTGATCATGTTCATCATTTATCTGATGCTGGAAAAGGTTCGCAACCTTTCGATGGTCGAATTCCAGAAACTGCTCTCCGAATGGGGCGGGCGGCTGCCCTCCGACAGCACCGAACTCTATCGGCAGGTCATGATGGTCATCAACGCCCCGATCGAGGTCAAAGCGGTATCCTACCTGTTGAGCCTGGTGCTGATCGCCCTTGTATTGGCCCCACTGAGCGGTCTCGGGGCCCGTCTGACGGTTTATATCCTCAAGCGGCAGGCACGAAAGTCGGATGGGTGAGATTAAAGAGAAATGGACATGATGGACAAAGCAAGAGCAATAATGCAGGCGTCCTCACCTCCATAGATGTGCCATAAAGTCCATTACATCGACTCAGTCCATGCGGTCCATTCTTGATTTGTAGGTGGTCACTCGTCACGAGTCACGTTCTTCCTGTACCATCCCCGGTCGATCTTGGCCGAGCCTGCGATCGTTACCCACTCACTTACCCTGTTGAACGCTACGGGTGTCTTCAGGCGCCCGAGAAGTGCCTTCAGCCTCATGCTGATGGCCGCGTCGTCAGGGGCGTCTCCGTTTACCATTATCCATGCTGTCGGCCGCATGCCGTACTCAGGGTCGGGCGCCGGCACGACGACCGCCTCCTCGACGCCTTCGATGGTCGCAAGGGCCTTTTCTATCTCTTCGGGGTGGATGTTTTCGCCCCCCGAGATGAACATGTTGTCCCCCCTTCCCATTACGGTGAGCACTCCCTCTCCAGAGAGCGTGCCGATGTCTCCTGTATGGAACCACCCTTCGCCGTCGACGGCGCATCTTGCCTTTCCCTCATCGAGATAGCCCATGAACAGGCACGGTCCCTTGACAAGGATCTCACCGTCGGGGGCGATCGCCGCCTCGCGGTAGGGAAGGACGGTTCCACTGTCGTCCGATGCAGCGGCGAGGGGATACGGGGAGGTGGAGACCTGCGAACCCATCTCGGTCGAACCGTAGGTCAGGTGGATGGGCAGGCCGGCATCGACCGCCTCTTCGAGCAGAGAATGGCTCGCGGCGCTGCCGCCGAGGAGGATGGCTTTCAGTCTCTTCAGCAGGACCTTGCCGCGCCGGGATCGGAGCATTCTGTAGAGCTGTGTCGGCACCAGCGAGAGGTGGGTGACCGGCAAGGCCGAAAGCGACTCCTCCAGCGAGAGCTCCATACCTCCCGACGCAATCGCACCGCCACCGGTGAGGCATTTGAAGAGCATCGAATAGCCGCCGATATGGTAGAGCGGCAGGGAGAGCAGCCAGCAGTCGCCGGGCCCGAAGGGGAGGTTCATGGCCGAACCCGTGGCGTTGTGCCAGTGGTTCGACAGCGAGTGCATCGCGGCTTTGGGCGACCCGGAGCTGGATGAGGTGTGGATGATCGAGGTAGCGCGCGTCATATTCCTCGCAGCCTTGAATGATGTTGATTCGATTGTCTCCGTGCGGATTACGAACGCTTCGAGTGATATGGAATCATCAACGGACAGGTCCGGACAGGCTGACGGGTCGATCAGGGTAAGCTTCGGGGAGAGGCGGCGCAGCACCCCTTCGATCTGGAGGGCCGGAAAGCGGTGGTTCACCGGAGCCGCCACGGCGCCGATGCGCAGCAGCGCCATCAGCAGAAGCAGCAGCTGCGGGCTGTTCGGAGCGACGATGGCCACGATCTCCCCCTGCACGATACCCATCGAGGCGAGCGTAGCCGCCATGCGCGCGCTCTCGATGTCGCACTCCCTGAAGGAGCAGGTCCGATGCACGGAGATCAGCGCTGGAGCCTCCCCGAACCTTTTCGTGGCTTCGCTTACCAGGTCCATGACATGACCGGGGTGAGCAGTTCCTTCCGGACCGAGCGAGCATTGATCCATGCGGCTTTCGGGTCGACCTCCCCGCCCGGCGTCTTGTACGGGACTTCGAGGAGGTCATGGTCGAGAAAGCTGATGGTGTCGAGCCCGCAGGCCGGCGGTTCAGTCGCGCTGGTGGCCGCCATCAGGGAGTACATGCCCAGGCTGACCCCGCTTTCGAAGGCCGAGCTGAAGACGGCGGCCAGTCCCTTTCGTGCGGCAAGCGCCGCAAGGTCGAGCGACTTCCGGATGCCGCCGACGCGGTTCGGCTTGAGGATCAGGGCTCCGAGCGAGGCCATCGGCAGCTCATCGAGCAGGCCCGGCCTCTGCCAGAGTGATTCGTCGAGCGCCGACCGGATCCCGGTCCGGGCATGGAACCCGGCTATCAGCGAGGCCTCCTTCAGCGGCTCCTCGATGTAGGAGATGCTGCCCTGAGGAAGTGAACGGCCAAACTCGACGGCCTCTTCCAGCCCGAGAGACTGGTTGGCGTCGAGCCTCAGTTCCGCCCTGCCTCCGAACGCTTTGTGGAACGCACGGACGCAGGCGATGGCGTCGTCAAGCCCGTCGGCCCGCACCTTCAGCTTGAACGTCCGGAACCCCTGGGCGTAGCGTTCTTCAGCGCGGTTCATGACCGTTGCCGGGTCGCCCGACAGGAGCGCGTTGACCGGCACCATGCTTGCCGGCGGGAACGGGCCGCCAAGGGATGGGACTGAGCCGGTTTCGTTTGCTTCGAAGTTGATGAGGGCCATTTCGAGCCCGGTCATGACCGACGGGGGAAGATCCGCCCCTTCCAGCAGCCCGAGCCGCGCCTCCGCAGTGAGCCGGCCGAGCCCGGCAAGCCTGGGAATGAATTCGGAGAGGGCTTTTCCTGCCTCATCAAGCGATTCGTCATGCAGGCCGGGGAGCGGGGCGATCTCGCCGATGGCGGACTGCCCGTCGCTCCTCAGGGAAAGGATCAGCCCCTCGCGCCGTTCGAGGACGAGGCCTCTGACCGTGACCGGTCCGGTAAACGGGATCCCATACCGGCTGATGTCGGCATGGAGCGAAATCACGGGCGTTTCGGGAATTTGCCGAAATCGGGTTTGCGTTTCTCGACGAACGCGTTTCGCCCCTCCTGTCCCTCCTCGCTCATGTAGTAGAGCAGCGTGGCGTTGCCCGCAAGCTCCTGCAGGCCCGCCTGGCCGTCGCAGTCGGCATTCAGCGCGGCTTTGAGGCAGCGGATGGCCAGCGGCGAATTGGCGAGGATTTCGCGGCACCACTGCACGGTCTCCTCTTCGAGGCGTTCCAGTGGCACTACCGTGTTGACAAGACCCATGTCGAGGGCCTCCTGCGCGTCGTACTGTCGGCAGAGGTACCAGATCTCGCGGGCCTTCTTCTGGCCGACCAGGCGGGCCATGTAGCTCGCGCCCCAACCGCCGTCGAATGAGCCCACCTTCGGGCCGGTCTGGCCGAACCGTGCGTTCTCGGCGGCGATGGTCAGGTCGCAGAGCATGTGCAGCACGTGGCCCCCGCCGATGGCGTAGCCCGCCACCATGGCGATCACCGGTTTCGGGCAGGTGCGGATGTCTCGCTGGAAATCGAGTACGTTCAGCTTGTTGACCCCTTTGCTGTCGGCATAGCCGGCGTTGCCGCGGATCTTCTGGTCGCCGCCCGAGCAGAAGGCCAGGTCGCCGGCGCCGGTCAGGATGATGACCCCGATCTCCTGGTCGTTGCGTGCATCCTGCAGGGCTTCGATCATCTCGTCCACCGTCTGCGGGCGGAACGCATTGCGCCGTTCGGGACGGTTGATGGTGATCTTGGCGATGCCTTCCGCCTTGTGGTAGAGGATGTCGGTAAACTCACCGGCCGGTATCCAGTTGACAGTGCTCATATCAGGAGTGTTGATGCTTGTTGATGAAAAATGTCAGGCGCTCGACAAACCGGGCGCGCTCCTCGACATGCAGGGTATGGCCGCAGCCGGGGAAGATTTCAAGGGTTGATCCGGGGCACAAATTAACCATTTGACGGGCAATCTCAACGAACTTGGCGTCTTTTTCGCCCGCGCAGAACAGTACGGGAAGCCGGTTTTCCGGCAATGCATCCCACAGCGAGGGCTGGTTTCCGGTGCCGAGTGCCCGCAGCGAATCCGCGAGTCCTCGCGGATTGCCCATACGACGGGCGGCGAGGATTTCCGTGAACGACTGATGGGCTGCCAGCGTCTCGAACAGCGGCAGACGGTACCAGCGTTCGAGGAATGCGTCGAAATCCCGTTCAAGATCATCTGCGAGCGATTCGTCCTGGCGACGCCTGGACTGCCTCTCCTCACCGGTGCGCAGGCCCGGGGAGCCGGACACGACCGTGGCGGTAATGAACTTCTCGGGAAAACGCAATGCCAGGTAGAGCGCCATGCGTCCGCCCATCGAGTATCCCACGAGATGAATCGGGCCCGAATGGACGGGCTTGATCGCATGGAGCAGGTCGAGCGCGGCATTGTGGAACGCTGTCGGACCGGGCTCGACAAGGTTGTGATTATCCCCGTGTCCGGCCATGTCGGGCATCAGGCAGTGGAACCGCCCTTCGAGCAGTCCGGCGACAGGGAGCCAGTCCCGCCCCGATCCGAGGAACCCGTGCAGGAAGAGGATGCCCGGCCGTGAGGCGTCTCCCGAGGTGAGTTCTCGCTGTATGGTGGTCTCTGATGACGATTTTTTCATGTCAGCACGGCAAGGTTGGGTTTTGATCGGGTTCATTGTCTTGAACGGTCGATTCCATTGCAATATAGGGAGTGGGTTGGCGTACAGGAAATCATTCAAACGCTGACATGCGAGATGGTACTGATGGGTGGAAACCTGCTGATGTCGCTATGAAAAACCTTTTCATTATATGCTTAGACTGTGTATATATTCTAACGATATCCGGCCGTTCCAACGGCATGGCATATCCCCCGAATCACAACGGCGACAGGGAAGTTCCACTCGGCAGGACGGCATGGTTCCCTTGTCTGATCCGTTCCGTCCAGGGGCCTGAGCGTGTATCAATTTTCCGTCAGAGAAAGAACGCCTGTTTATCCGGAGCCTGTTCATCCGAAACAGGCAGGTCCGTCTCACCATTACCAGGAGGGCACACCATGAAAAGGAGCGTGAATTTCATCGTCACCATTCTGTTTTTAGCGCTGCTTGGCGGCTGCGCAAGCTCTGGCCAATCCGGGGCCGGGCACTTCTATCATCGGCAGGAATCTGACAACCTCTATGTCATCGGGTTCAATGGCAATGTTTCGAAAAATACCCAACGGACAAACGATTTTGCGATGTACCTGGCCGCGGAGATCGGCCGCAGGCTCGGCTTCAGCTGCTTTGTCATCAACAGCCCACAGTCCGGGTCGGAAAACAGGAATCCCGGTATCTGGCCTGAGACAAGGAGGCCTGTCCGTTTCAATGATTCCCGAAATCAAGCCTCGGGTCAAACCGTCAGCAGCTCGTCAGGAGTGTCCAGGCCCGGAATCGAGTTCAAGGTGCTCTATTCGAAAAGGGCGCCAAAGGGCCGGGCTCGCGATGTGTTCGTGATCCGGGATGTGATCAGGCAGGTGAGGACAAAGTACAATATCAACACCTGACAGCCTTGCGACAGGATCTTACCTGGGCCAACACGAGACTGTTGCCCTGGTGATCTCGTGATTCACCTGTTGCTGTAAAAACTTGTTTCTTCCCATACAAAATCGGCGGTTTCGTCCGGTAGCGTACAATTCCAGCAACATTGGTTGTTGACTGCGGGATTGATTATGCCTACTATTTTATCGAACAGTGTGTTCGGTATTTTGTGGCTGGTGCATGAGTGCGGTACCGGTGGAACGAAAGAAAACGAGGGGGAGACGCCATGAAGAGAAAAGGTATTTACAAGCCGACAGTCGAGGATGCTATTGAAATCGGCGGGATTGAGACACTGCATCCCGGCGGCTTTGCCCTTACCCGAAGAACCGCAGAGTTGGCGGAGCTGAGGGCTGGGGTTAAAATCCTCGATGTTTCGAGCGGCCGGGGGACCCAGTCCATCTTTTATGCGAAGGAGTTTGGTGCTGAGGTGGCGGGAATTGACATTTCCGGGGAGATGGTGCAAACCGCCACATCAAATGCTGAAAAAGCGGGATTGGGGCACAGGGTCCGATTTATGATCGGCGATTCGCAATCATTGCCGTTTGATGATGACACCTTCGACGTCGTCATCAATGAGTGTGCCGTTGGCATTCCGGATGACTCGCAGAAAGTGTTGGATGAGATGGTGCGTGTGGCAAAGCCGGGTGGAAGGATCCTGATTCACGAATCGACCTGGCGCATGCAACTGTCGAAAGAGGAGAAAGAGGAGTTTGCCGAGCGATATGGCACAACTCCTCTGGAGCTTGGCGAATGGCTGCATATGCTGGAATCGGCCGGCGTGAAGAATATTGTGTATGAATTCGAGCAATGGTCGAAGCCGGAGATGTTCTGGAAGATCAGGCGGGATCGCGATGTCAGGCACTGGTTCTTCACGATGAGCATTCCGGAAAAGCTGGTTACGCTGGGACGAATATTCACGAAATACGGCTTGAAGGGGATCGGGACTGTAATGACAAATGAGCGTGTGTTTTACAGGGCGGTGTTGCAGGGGAAACTGGGATATGCGCTGTTCAAGGGCGAGAAGTGATGCCGGTGGCCGGGAGGCGTTGTGCAAGCGGTGGAAACAGACGGAGCATACGCGCATGAATCTCTCAAGGGCACCTCAAGCAGTTGGAACTCTAATATATTTGCATTTCATTTCTCGTATGAAAGCCAGCAACTTCAATTTACAGGCATACCTCTCCAGAACAGGCTTCCACGGTGGAGCCTCAGCGGACTTCGCGACGCTGAAAGGGATGATGCGGCGCCAGCTGTTTTCGGTGCCGTTCGAAAATCTCGATGTCCAGGGCGGGAAGGTCGTCTCCCTCGTGCCTGAAGAGATTTACCGAAAGATCGTCGGGCGGGGTCGGGGCGGCTACTGCTACGAGGTGAACGGGCTGTTTGCGATGGCGCTCGACGCGGTGGGCATCCCCTACCGGTTCGTAGCCGCCCGACCGATGACCTACCCGGTGCGCCGGCCGAAGACGCACATGGCGATCGTGGCGGAGGTCGATGGCGAGCAGTGGCTCTGCGACCTTGGTTTCGGCAGCTACGGCATACGGGAGCCGATCAACCTCAAGTGGCTCGATCGGGAAATCGGGCAGGATTACGAGACGTTCAGGTTGAGCATGGGCCCCGGGTATGACTACCTGTTGCAATCGCTGAACGATGGCGCCTGGAAAAATCTCTACGAGTTCAACCTCTGCCCGCAGGAGTGGGTGGATTTCGAGCCGGCCAACTATCTGAATTCGACGCATCCGGATTCGATTTTCGTCAGGAACCTGATGGTTGTCCTTCAGAACGAATCGGGAAAAGAGATACTCACCAGCGATTACTTCAAATCTGTTTCGGAAGGCAGGACGATCGAGACGAAGATAAGCCGGGAAGAGATCCCCTCGTTGTTGCAGCGGCAGTTTTCGCTCTCCCCCCTGCCTTGAAGGTTCGAGGTGGCAGGGAGGCCGGGAACGGCTTTCCGGGCTTGAACCGTTTGATTGCCTGAACCATCCCCCGGATGGTGCTCCATGAAAGAGATACGTACGAAACGGGTATATGAGCCGGCCGGGCCCGATGATGGCCTCCGCGTGCTTGTCGACAGGTTATGGCCGCGGGGCATGACGAAAGATGAGGTCCGGGCCGCGATGTGGCTGAAGGATGTCGCTCCGTCAACGATGTTGCGCCGGTGGTTCGGCCACGACCGCTCGAAGTGGGATACTTTCAGGCGGCGTTACCTCGAAGAGCTGGCTGCTTGTCCTGCCGGGTTGGATGTGCTCCGGGAAGCGGCAGGTAGGGGACGGGTGACGCTGCTCTACGCGGCCCGGGACATCGAGTGCAACCATGCTGCGGTACTGAGGGAATACCTGCTTTCCCGGCTCGATGATAGGGATGCAGGAGCGTGAGTTCAGACCCTTATACGATTTCGATCAAGCTGGCAGCCTTTGCGATGTCGGACTTGAGCTGCTGGTGGATGCGGCGGTTTTCGTCCCTTGAACTGGTGACCTCTATTACGGCTGAGCATCCGGCGTCAAGCGCCGAGGCGATGCATTCGGTGAACTCCCTGTTGGTTCGTGGGTTGGCGTAGTCGAGGCCGAAAGTTTCGGCGGCACCCCTGATGCTGAAGTTCTGGGGCGTGGCGAAGCACTCTTCGAACACATCGGTTTCACCGGAGACCGGCAGGAAGGAGAAGATGCCTCCTCCGCCGTTGTTCAGGACGATGACAATGACCCGGTTCCACTCGTGGTTGAGCAGCGACAGGGCGTTGAGGTCATGCAGGAAGGAGATGTCACCTATGAGCAGCACCACCGGTTTTCCAAGGCCGGCGGAAAAACCGGCGGCCGTCGAGGTGATGCCGTCGATGCCGCTGACACCGCGGTTCAGCGCGGTGCGGACCGGACTGGCTGCGGACGGCGCGGCATAGATGTCCATGTCCCGGGCAGGCATGCTGTTCGAAACGAAAAGTGCGTGCTCTTCCCCCAGGAGTGATGAAACGATCCTTGGGGCGGAAATCTCATTGACCGGCTTGTCCGGAGCGCAGGTGGTCCGCTCGATCGTTTCGGCGGCAGCGACGAAAAATGCGGCGGCTTCGGGTGTCCTTCCGGCTTTACGGCAGCCTGCGAGCGCGGGTGCGATGGCTGCCGGCGGGGTTTCGATGGTCAGGGTCACGTTGTGGTCCTGGTCAAAACGCCCCGGATGCGCCCTGATGACGACATGGTTGCGCGGTTTCCACCTGCGCAGTGCCCCTGCGGGCTGCTTGCCGATCAGGGAACCCCCGAAATGGATGACCGTATCGGGGCGGAAACGGTTGGAGAACTCTTCCGAATAGAAGGCGAGCTGCCACGGAATGCAGTGTGCCGACATCCTGACGCCCGAGGTGAGATCGGCGAAAAGCGGTACGCCGAGCGATCGGGCGAGGGCTTCGACGGCATCGGCATCATCCTGCCGTTCCATGTTGCCGGCGACGAACAGCGGGTTCTCCGACTGCGACAGGATATTGCGCAGCGTCGATACCGTTTCGGGATCGGGCGTTTTCGATGGTGCAGCCGAACGGGTGTAGGGCAGATCAGTATCGAACCACCTCCTGACCGGCGCTACCCAGGGGTGGTCGAGGTCCGGGGTTTCGGGCAGGAGCGGCTCACGGAACGGGATGTTCAGGTGCACGGGCCCTGCTGGTGAACCCAGGCTTTTCCTTACGGCATGGGCGACGGTGGTCAGCAGCGAGGCGAGCGGGGTGCTGGTCTCCGGGGCAGGTAACTGAACGCTCCAACGGGTGAAGTTGCCGAAGATATCCTGCTGCCGGATGGTCTGGTTGGCACCGGTTTCTGTAAGCTCGAACGGCCGGTCGGTGGAAAGCACGATCATGGGTTGTGCGTCGGCAGATGCTTCGACCACTGCCGGGAAGTAGTTGGCGACAGCCGTACCGGAGGTGCAGACGAGCACGGCCGGCATGCCCGTGGCCCGGGCGTACCCGAGTGCATAGAAACCCGCGGAACGTTCGTCGGGGAACATCCGGTACTTCGCCTTGCGGTTGCGTGCGATGGCGATGGTCAGCGGGGTCGAACGGGAGCCGGGAGAGATGCAGAAAAATCCTGCGCCCTGCCGGATCAGCTCCTCCACGATGACGGTGCTCCAGAGCGTGGTGGTCTGCCTGTGGTTCATGTGGTCTGCTTCGTTATGGCCAGGATTTCACCGATTTTCTGGTCAACCTCTTCCCATTCGGAATCGGGGTCCGAACCCTGCACGAGGCCTGCACCGGAGTAAAGATAGACCCGGTCTTCGTTGACGAGCGCCGAACGGATGCCGACGGCGAATTCCGCGGCATCGTGGCTGAGCCATCCGATCGGTGCGGCATACCAGCCCCTGCAGAATGGTTCGAGGGATACGATAAGCCGCATGGACGCCTCCCTGGGCACGCCTCCGACGGCCGGGGTCGGATGCAGCTGATGGAGTACCGTGCTGTCGCTGCGGAATTCCGGTTTCAGACGGGCCTTGCACCTGGTGTAGAGGTGGGCGAGGCGGTTGAGCTGCAGCACCTGCACGGCCTCCTCCATGTCGATGTCGCTGCAGATCGGTTGCAGTTCCCGGAAGATCGTGTCCTTGACGAACCGGTGCTCCCGCACATCTTTTTCGGAGTTGAGCAGCAGTTCGGATGCCGTGTGGTCGTCGGCCTTGAGCGCCTCCTTGGTCACGGTGCCGGCAAGGGCCTCGGTCAGCAGGCGGTCGCGGTCACGTCGGTAAAGGCGTTCAGGGGTGAAGCTGAAGAACGCATGTCCCTCGATCGGCTCGAAATAGAACCGGTAGGTGGAGCTGTCGGGGGATGGATAGTTCATCAGGAACCGTATTGCCGGCACCTTGCCCGAAAATTCGAGTTCGGTCTGCCTGGCGAGTATCACCTTCTCCATCTCACCTGTTTGGAAGGTCTTGAACGCCTGCCGGCAGCAGTCGATCCAGTGTTCGCGATCGGGGCTGTACGATACCTTCGTCAGTTCAGGGAGCTCGTCGTCGGCCGGAATGCTGGATGGGTCGACCGATTCGAACGCATCGAGGAGCTTGAGGTATGCGGCGGCGCGGTCATCGCGGGGTTTCAGCCAAATGGATGCGGTGATCGATGCCGTCGATGCCGAACCTTCCAGGCTGATGAGCGGGAGGACGAAGAGGCTCGGGCTGAATCCCGTCCAGAGCTTGTTCTGCGGCTGCGTGTTGTTGAACCGGAACCCGCCGAAGTAGCGGGCATGAGGATTTTTCCCCTGTATGGCCTTTTCCAGTTGGAGGAAGCTGATGTTGTTCGGGCCGATACCGGTCAGCTCGATGCGGTCAGATTCTCCTATGCCGGCGATCCATTCGCTTTTTTCCCTGTTCATCCAGTACAGCCTCGGAAACAGCTTCTGTCGGGAAAGCCATGCGATGGCGTCCGGCATCCCGATCGGGGTGCTGAAGGTCCTGAGGATGGGCAACTGGCCGTCAGGTTCATCGTCCTGTTGGCGGAACGCGGCCAGGATCCTCTCTTTCAGGAGGATCAGCGCCATTTCTATTGAGGGGGGTCTGCCGTCAGCCGGTATGTTGTTGTGCAGTTCTGTCATAAATCCCGTAAAATTCATGAACTTCTTTCATGCGACTCGAAGGGGGAGGCCGCACGATGACGGGTTTTCTTGCCCGGCCGTTGCGTTTCTCGGCCCGGAATCATTTTTTGCCGTCCTGCCATGGACCGGGTTGCATGTGCCGTTCGAGGGCGACGGCAAGATAATTGTTTTTCTTCTGAAGCAACGCATGGATTTTCCGGGCTTCGTCCATCCTTCCAGCACGGATATTGCATATGGCGATGGTATACCAGGCTTCGTCGAACGCATAGCTGTTGTCGATGGCCTGCCGGTACGATGCGATGGCGTCGTCGTAGCGTTTCAGCTGGTAATAGACGTTGCCCAGGTCGAAATGTCGAAGCGAGTCGTCGGGAGCCATCTGCACCCTCCGCTGCATCCATGGGAGCGCGCCTGCAAAGTTTTTCTGGTTGAAGTATGCCGCGCCCATGGCCGAATAGGCCTCGTCGAGCCCCGGCTCGATGGCGATGGCGCGCCGGTATGACTCGATGGCTTCCGGGTACCTCTGCTGGCGTGAATACTCCTTGCCGAGGTTGAGGTAGGCCCTTGCGTCTTCGGGGTTTTTCCAGACCGTCTGCTGTAGCTCCCGGATCCGGGTTTCCTTGTTCTGGCAGGCAGCAAGGCCAGCGATGCAGAGTATGACGAGGAATGGCCGCAGGAGGCTGCGGATGCGGCCCTGAGGCGTATAGTGAGGCTTTTTCGACAGTTGGATCATATTGCCTGATGGCATTCCCGGTAATTACTTGTTCCAGAACGATTCAGTGGCTTTTCGTGGCATTGACGGCAACTGCGGTGCGCCGTCTGCCCTGACACGGCCGCCATAGACTATCTCCTGCATGTCCTGTCAATATAGCTACTGGTTTATTTTTCTGCTAACCCGCTTCATGCTTTCGCATCCGGGCAACTCAGGTCTGTCGCCGTTTTTTGCGGTTGGGCTTTTTTTTGTTCAACTTCCGGAGATGCAGTATCTGTCAAACCACAAGAATGCCCAGACCTATGAAAATGGAATTACATGTTACCGGTATGCGGTGCTCGGGATGCGAAATGCTTGTCAGCGAAGCCCTCGAAGAGATGGATGGAGTCGAAAAGGCGCAGGCCTCCCATGAAACCGGCACCATTGTGGTCGAGTTCGATGCGTCGAAGGTCGACCTTGCCTCCATCAAGGCGGTGATTGAAGGCCAGGGGTTCAGCGTGACAGCCTGAAACGGAAAAAGCCCTCGCATAGCAAGGGCTTTTTTGTGTCCGTTCGGTACGGTGCGGAGCTGACGGGGCTCGAACCCGCGACCTCCTACGTGACAGGCAGGCGCTCTAACCAAACTGAGCTACAGCTCCGTTCCTGAATGGATGACTAAGGTAGTGAAACGGGTTTTTCTTTCCAAAAAGATTTTTTGTTTTTTTGTCTAAGTGTAGTTAACAATTGTAAAAACCGTTTTGGCCGTTGCAAGTGTGCTCAAGAATGAGCAAATCAGGATGTAATAATGTCTGGAGTTTTGTAATTTCAGCCCATATTCATGATGCGCCCCCGGAAATGGAGGCGAAAATGCTACTCAAACTAAATGAAAACGTTGTCATGACCGATTCAGATCATCGCAATTCGTTGTCGATCACCGATAACCGTACCGGTAAATCCTACGAGCTGCCCATCGAGGACGGCGCCATCCGCAGCATGGACCTCAGGCAGATCAAGACTTCCGACGAGGACTTCGGGATCCTCGGCTACGATCCCGGCTACCTGAATACGGCGTCGTGCAAAAGCGCCATCACCTTCATCGACGGAGACAAGGGCATTCTCCGCTACCGCGGCTACCCGATCGAGCAGCTTGCCGAGAAGAGCACCTTCCTTGAAACCGCCTATCTCCTGATCAAGGGCGAACTCCCGGACAAGGAGCGCCTCGCCGTGTGGACCTACAACATCAGGCACCAGACCATGGTCCACACCAACATCACCAAGTTCATGGAAGGCTTCCGTTACGACGCCCACCCGATGGGTATCCTCGTCGGCACGGTCGGCGCCCTGTCTACCTTCTATCCCGACGCCAAGGACATCTCCCACGAAGAGTCCCGCAAGCTCCAGGTCCGCAGGCTCCTCGGCAAGATCCCGACGATGGCGGCCATGAGCTTCCGCCACAGCCTCGGCCTGCCTTACGTGGCGCCTGATACCGAACTCAGCTACACCGGAAACTTCCTCTCCATGATGTTCAAGAGCATGGAGCGCAACTACAAGCCGAACCCGGTGCTCGAACATGCGCTCGACGTCCTCTTCATCCTTCATGCAGACCACGAACAGAACTGCTCCACCAGCGCGGTGCGTGCGGTCGGCAGCTCGAACGTCGACCCCTACTCGGCGATCGCCGCAGGCTGCGCCGCGCTCTACGGCCCGCTGCATGGCGGCGCCAACGAGGCGGTCATCCATATGCTCAACGAGATCGGCTCGCTCGACCGCATCCCTGAATTCATCAAGTCGGTCAAGGCCGGTTCCGGCCGCCTCATGGGTTTTGGTCACCGTGTCTACAAGAACTACGATCCGAGGGCGAAAATCATCAAGAAGATCGCGTTCGACGTGTTCGAGGAGACCGGGAAGAACCCGCTGCTCGACATCGCCATCGAACTGGAGCGGATTGCGCTCGAGGATGAGTATTTCGTCAAGAGGAAACTCTACCCGAACGTCGACTTCTATTCCGGCCTGATCTACCAGGCGATGGGCTTCCCGACCGAGATGTTCCCTGTGCTGTTCGCCATCGGCCGTACTCCCGGCTGGCTGTCGCAGTGGATCGAGCAGGTCAAGGATCCCGAGCAGAAGATCGCGCGCCCGAGGCAGATCTATCTCGGTGAAGATACCAGGAATTTCATTCCGATCGAGGAGCGTCCGAAGAAAGTGGTCGATGAGGCCATGTTCGGCATGTGCCGTATCTGATTCCTCGCCGTTTGTTCCACGGCCCCTTCGCTAGGGTGAAGGGGCCGCTCTTTTCCATCTCAACGTTTTATTGTTATGTCGGTTACCATCAAAGATGTCTCGTACATAGCCGAACTCGCGAGGCTGCAGTTCACCGAGGCCGAGCAGGAGAAGATGGCCCGCGAACTCAACATGATCCTGCATTATGTCGAGAAGCTCAACGAGGTCGATACCGAAGGGGTCGAGCCGCTCAGCAGCATCCATGACCAGTCAAACGTGCTCAGGGAGGATGTCGAAGTGCCTTCGCTGTCGAACGCCGACGCACTGAAGAACGCTCCGGACCGCCAGGACCGGTTCTTCAAGGTTCCCAAGGTGATCGGTTAATCCGCTTGTGGCGGTCATCAGCCAGAAAAGTGACGGCGTCTGTCTCTCCGTCCGGGTCCAGCCCCGCTCATCCCGCAGCGGTGTCGCCGGCCTCTATGGCGAGAGCGTAAGGATCTGCCTGAAGTCGGCGCCTGTCGACGACGCGGCCAACCAGGAGTGCTGCATCCTTCTGGCCAAACTGCTTGGTGTTTCCCGTTCGAGCGTTTCGGTCGTTTCCGGCCGTAGTTCCCGCAGCAAAATCATGAAAATCGAGGGGCTGTCGGTCGTCGACGTCGAGGCTGTGCTTGCCCCGTACCTCGCCAGCACCGTTCCGCCATCCCCATGAGGGTCGTCGTCCAGAGGGTCAGCCGGGCAAGCGTTTCCATCGGAGGGGCGCTTCATTCGGAGATCGGGACCGGCCTCCTGCTCCTGGTCGGCATCGGCAGGAACGACACCGCCGCCGATCTTGGCTGGATGAGCCGGAAGATCCCCGCAATGCGTATTTTCGAGGACGGGGCGGGTAAGATGAACCTGTCGGTGAAGGATATTGGCGGCGCGATCCTCGCCGTATCCCAGTTTACGCTCTACGCCGACGCAAGCCGGGGCAACCGGCCGGGATTTTCGGAGGCGGCCCCGCCCGAAGCGGCTCGTGAGCTGTTCGGCCGTTTTGTGGAATCCCTCCGGCGTGAATCCGGAGCTCCTGTGCAGACCGGAAGCTTCGGGGCCGACATGCAGGTTTCCCTTCTGAACGACGGCCCGGTCACCATCATTCTTGAATCGCCCCGACATCCATGATATGCCAATGAAAACCGTTATCGTGATTCCTGCACGGCTCGCATCGAGCCGGCTCAGGGAGAAAATGCTGGCCGACCTCGAGGGGGCGCCGCTGATCGTGCGCACCTGGCAGCAGGCCCTGAAGTCGCGTCTCGCCTCGAGGGTGGTTGTTGCCACCGACAGCGAGCGGATCGCCGATGTCTTGCGCGAGGCGGGCGCCGAGTTCGTCATGACCTCGCCCGATGCGGCCTGCGGCACCGACCGGATCGCCGAGGCTGCCGATATCGCAGGGGGCGATGTGTTCGTCAACCTGCAGGGTGACGAGCCGCTGATCGACCCCGACACGATCGATCTGGCAATAGCGCCCTTTTACCGGCAGGAGCCGGCCCCCGATTGCACGACGCTTGTTTTTCCTGTCGGTGAGGAGGAGCGGCATCTGATCGACGACCCGCATGTGGTCAAGGCCGTGCTCAATACGAAGGGGGACGCGCTCTATTTTTCACGCAGTCCGATTCCGTACCGTCGTGAAAGCATCCCTGGCACGAAGTTCTACCGGCACATCGGCCTGTACGCTTTCAGGGCGGACGTGCTCAGGGCTTTCGTCTCCCTGCCTCCATCCATGCTTGAACGCACCGAATCGCTCGAACAGCTACGGCTTCTCGAGAACGGTTACCGAATCCAGTGCATCGAGACGACTGTCGACACTCCCGGGGTGAATACGGAGGAGGAGCTGGAAACGGTGCGCCGCCTTTTCAGGAGTCGTTTCCGTCCCTGATCCCGGCACGGCGGCTGCCGTCCTGGAACACGATGCCGACCTCGTCGCCGGGCGAGAGCGAGGCCGCAGAGGTTACATAGCCATCTTTTCCCGATACCAGCGCGAAACCCCGTTTCAGCACCCGCCTGACATCGAGCATGTCGAGTCGTTGCGAAGCTGCATCGAACAGCATCTCCCGCTGTCGGAGTTTGTCTGAAACCGCCCTTGAGGCCTCCTTTGCCGCAGTCGCGAGCCGCTCCTCCATCTGGCCGAGCACGAGTACGGGGCGGTTGAAGGCATAACTGCCGCAGATAGAGTCCACCTGAAGCTGCGCTCCCGTGATTTTCCCCTCCATGACGATCGCCTGCCTGCCGGCGAGGCTGTCGATGCGGCGCAGCAGCTCCTCCCGGTCAGGTACGGCCCGTTCCGCAGCGATGGATGGGGTCCCAGCGCGCAGGTCGGCCACCATGTCGGCCACGCTCAGGTCTGTTTCGTGGCCGATGGCGCTGATGACCGGAATGCGCGACCTGAAGATGGCTTCGGCCACCGCCTCATCGTTGAAGGCCTGCAGGTCCTCGGAGGAGCCGCCGCCCCTGGCGAGGATGATCACGTCGGGCCGGTGTTCCGGCACGGGGGGATCGTTGAAGTAGTCGAGGGCGCGGACCACCGATTCGACGGCCCGGTCGCCCTGCACCTGCACGGGGTAGAGCAGCAGGGAGGCAGCCGGGAAGCGCCGGGCGAAGACATCGCTCATGTCCCTGATGACGGCCCCGGTCGGAGAGGTGATCATGCCGATCGTGGCGGGAATGCGGGGGAGCGCCTTCTTGCGTCCCGGGTCGAAGTATCCGGCCTTGGCCAGCCTGGCGATGAGCTCCGCCAGGGCCTGCTGCTGGGCCCCCTCTCCGGTGCCGGAGAGCGCGGTGCAGATGAGCTGGTAGCGACCGGCCGGAGGATAGACCTCGAGCCGTCCTTCGGCGACGACTTCGAGGCCGTCCCTGAGCTCCATCGGGAAACGGCTGCGCACGCTTTTCCAGATGACGGCCGGAATCTGCGCTTCGGGGTCCTTCAGCGTCAGATAGACGTGTCCCGAGCTGTGCTGTTTGCAGTTGGAGATCTCTCCCTTGACCCTGACGAAGGGGAACTGGCTTTCCAGCTCGTTCTTGATGGATCTGGTCAGATCGCTGACACTCTGGATGTGGTCGTTCATGTGGGAAGTCGCTTGCTGTTGGGCCTGTAACCGGCTGCTTTCAGGTAAAATAAGGATTTCGGTCGTTACTTCGTGTCTGGATGGCGCGTCAAGAGCGCCATTTGCGGCTCAAGTGTTATATTCGGAATGGGTTTTTCAATGTTTCAATCCCCAGGAAAGTTATGGCCAGTCAGACCGGAGCCGAGATGCTCGCAAAGCGTCTCGGGACAGAGAGGGAAGATGCGCTGCGTCTTCTCGACCGTTTCGCGGGAGCCATGTCAGCAGAACTTCTCGGCAGCGGCCGACTCGTCGTGGATGGGCTTGGTACCTTTTCGGTGGTGCACGACCATGCGGCAAGGGAGGCGACCGGGACGGGCGCGATGTTCATGCCCCCGAAGAACAGGATCGCCTTCGATCCTCGCCTGACCTCGAAGGGCGATGCGTCGCGGATCGCCGCCGAACGCCTCAGCATGGAGGCCGGTGAGGCCAAGGCTCTTGCAAAGGCTGTGGCAGAGGTGTTCGGGGAGCTCCGGACGCGGTCGGCCGATCTCGAACTGGTCGGTTTCGGCTCCTTTTCGGATCAGGGCGGAAATTGGCTGTTCAGGCCCGATGATCAGCTTGGTGAGCTGCTCAACAGCGTCTATGAAGGTCTGAAAGGTATCAGGATGAACGACGGTCTGTCGGCCCCTGCCGCCGGCGGCATGAATTACCTGAAACCGGCAGGCATCGCTGCCGTGCTCCTTCTGCTTGGTAGCGGCCTTTATCTTGCGCTGCGTCAGGTTCCTCTCGGCGGAGCCGGTTCGCGGGCTGCATCTGTCCTTTCCGTGCCCTCTGCCGCAGCGATTCCTCCCTCCGCTTTGCCGGCAAAAGCAGCCGGTCCCGATTCAGTCATGCTCGGCAAGGGGCGGTTTACGGTCATCGCGGCGACGTTCAGCTCCCCAAAGGCCGCCAGTGCCGAGGCCAGGAGGCTTACCGGGCTTGGCCACAGGATAATGATCTGGCCGGTCCACGATGGCGGTCGGCGCTACTATCGGCTCGTGACCGGGGATTTCCAGGGTTACCGCGAAGCTCGTGACAGCCTCAGGGGTATGCCGCCGGGCCTGTCGAAAAACGTCTATATTCAGCAAGCACTCAAAAATGTCTTCATCTATGGAGAAAACGCACTGTAGCAAACTGCATCCGCAGTCGATGTGCCCTGCCTTCGGCGGGCTTCGCGTACTCATGCGCATCGACGGATCACAGGTCTGCATGGCAGCCGACCAGGGCTGCCTGTACGGGCTGACGTTCGTCTCCCATTTCTATGTAGCCCGCCGCTCGATAGTTTCACCGGAGCTGATGAACGTGCAGATCTCCGGCGGTACCATGATCGACGACCTTCGCAGGACGATCGAAACCATCGCCGAGGACCCTTCGGTGCGTTTCATTCCGGTGGTGAGCACCTGCGTGGCTGAAACGGCCGGCATTGCCGAGGAGCTGCTTCCGAAGAGGGTCGGCAATGCCGAAGTGCTGCTGGTAAGGCTTCCCGCTTTTCAGATCAGGACGCACCCCGAGGCCAAGGATGTGGCCGTCTCTTCGCTGGTCAGGCGGTTCGGCGCATTCGACCAGCCAAGGAAGGAGAAGTCGCTGGTGGTGCTTGGCGAGATCTTCCCGGTCGATGCCATGATGATCGGCGGCGTCCTCCAGCGGATAGGCGTGCAGTCGGTCGTGACCCTGCCTGGTGCGGATCTCGACGATTATGCACAGGCCGGCCGCGCTGCCGCCTGCGCCGTGCTGCACCCGTTCTACGAAAGGACTGCATCGCTCTTCGAATCGGCCGGCATGAAGATCGTGAAGGGCAACCCGATCGGCGCCAACGCAACGGCACAGTGGATCGAACGCATCGGGGAGGCTCTCGATCTCGATCCGGAAACCGTCAGGCAGGTCGCCGAAGAGGAGAAGCAGAAGGCAAAGCAGGTGCTGGCCGGGTTCAGCCACCTGCAAGGGTCGGTGATCGTGGCCGGTTACGAGGGCAACGAGCTGCCGCTGGTGCGCCTGCTGCTCGAAGCGGGCCTCGACGTGCCCTATGCGTCGACCTCGATTGCCAGGACCGCGCTCGGCGAAGAGGACCACCAGCTCCTGACGACGCTCGGCACCGAAGTCAGGTACCGCAAGTACCTCGAAGAGGACCAGGAGGCGGTCGTGAAGCACGCCCCTGACCTGGTCATCGGCACCACGGCGCTCGACAGCTTTGCCAAGGAGCAGGGTATCCCGGCCATCTACTACACGAACAACATCTCGGCGCGCCCCATTTTCTTCGCCTCCGGCGCAGCCTCGGTGCTCGGCATGATCGCCGGCCTGATCAAGAAGAAGGATGTGTATAAACGGATGAAGGAGTACTTTGCTGAAACGTGACGCGTAACACGTGACTGGTCTTTCTTTTCTGTCGAAATCGCTATCGGTATCGCTATCGAAATCGATTTTAGGACATTTCGGGACACTCCGTTTTCTGCGCTCCGACCGCCTTTCCCGACAAGTCGGGATCACCACTCTTTGATTACTCGGCAACGAACACCCTTGACAATAGCCCCGGGCTTCAGCCCGGGGTATGGGGATAACACACAATAATTCGGGGCTTCAGCCCAATGTCTTGTATTGTGGCTAGCGGCAGTGATTGTGATCTTAAAGCCTTCATATGCCCCATCCGTCCAATCGGTCCTATTCGCCCTATTTTCCCCTGATATTTACCTCTACCGTGACGTTAAAGTGATGCTCGGTATTGTAAAACGACGGTAATTTGACTACCTATCAATCATGAGTGGAGCCGTCCCCCTCATGAATTTCTCCCGAGTCGGCACCGAGCAGTAAAGACCCGATACCCTACAATCGAAGGACTTGCAGCCATGCTCAGACCCCATACCCGATTCAAAGAACAGTTCCTGTCAGCAGGTCAGTTACCCACTTCAGCTCACTCGCATCTTTATTGCTCTTACTTTACAGCATCCCAAAGTTCGCATTCCTTTAAAAAAAAGGCTGTTCTGTAAGCTGTGATGATGCACAATATCCATGCGACCAGATACTGAAACACGAGCACAATCCGGCGTAACTTTGAAAAAGCATCTCGCCGATCATCTGAAACAGGTCAAAAGCATTCACGATAAAGACCTTACTGAAGGCTGGGGGCGTGTACTCCTTCCGGGTGCTTTAGATCGTAAATATCCCAACGCTCCCGCCGAATGGCTATGGCAGTGGGTTTTTCATCAGGAACACCGATGGAAGAACACGAAAACCAGTGAAGAAGGGCGACACCATACTCACGAAACAATTATTCAGCGTGCAATAAAAGAAGCTGTTGGCAGGGAGGGTATTGTCAAACATGCCGGATGTCATACGTTCAGGCATTCATTTGCAACGCATTTACTTGAGGCCGGTTATGATATTCGAACGATCCAGGAATTGATGGGTCATAAAGATGTAAGTACCACAATGGTTTATACGCATGTTTTAAACAAGGGTGGTCATGGAGTGAAAAGCCCAGTTGACATGTTTGTTGCCGGTTTAGGCTGATCTGTATAAACCGACAGGTGTAAATGATTGTTAATTTCATTAACTTATTTACAATTAGATAATTAGCTGGTCTTTGAATGTGGGTTTGAAATTGTCTTATACAGAAAGCAGCATTCTGTCTTTTCCGGATTAGGCAGATCAGTCTAAACATTGTTATGCCTCTCCACTTAATGGCGCACAGACAGGAATAGAGCCAACATGAAGCGCGAAGTAGAACGAAAACTAAAGCTTCCAGCCTTCTCAATTTCGGTCAGTCAGCTCGGCTTGCTGATGACCCGCCTTCTTGCATTATTTGAAGGAGAGGAAAAGGTACACGTCAGTATTGATGCAACTCTGAAGAACGAGAAACTCAGTTTCGAAAGCATTGGCGAACTGACCTCCTATCCCCATCTCCGAGGAAGAATTACTGATTTTTCGATATGGCTTTCCCAATATGGCGCCGCTGGTCGTAGAGTTTCGATCTTGTCGGGAAGTTTGCCCTTCGACAGTCGATCTACTGTTTCTGCGAAGGCCGAGACCGAAGCATGGTGTGCCGGCGCAATAGAAACCGTCCATTCGTTTCTTATGCCCCATAGGCTTTGGTATCACTGGTTCGTCGTCGCTCCGATTGGCTGGATTCTATTTTTCTTGGGCAACGTCCCTACCGTTGCACTGCAATTCGCAGCGAAGGGAACTGTTATCGAAAAGCCTGTTGTCTTTGCCTGGCTGGCTATTGTTCTCACTCTATTTGTTCTTTGGATTGGGATGGGCCGACTTCTTCCGTCCTCGATCCTTCGTGTTACAGAGGAAGATGGCTTCATTCGTCGTCACGCCTCCGAATTGAGCCTCCTGATTGCATTGGCTTCGGCGGTACTGACAATTGTAGGATGGTTTATTGGGAAAGCGGCATAACCCAGCGTTCCAGGGGATTCGCTACAGCGGGCTTCGCCCGCTTCCGCTCTCCCCTGAACTTCGACGTTAGGCCAGAATACAAAAAGAGATTTCAATGACCGCGATTACATATCTCAACACACATACTAAGATTCCGGGATGGGTCGATACTGTTCACGTTGGTCAGCAACGTGGCTATGCGTATGAGTCAAATGGTCGGCTTTTCCATATATATGGTAGGGGGCAAGGTCTATGGACTTTGTCTGTAGGATTAACCGCAAGTGAATCCACTGGCCAGGAAACCCTGGCTTCATGGACTCAGAAGGTTTTCGGTGCATTGAATCCGGAGCAAATGCTGCACGCTCCGGGAGATGTTATATCCGGCGTGTGGAGACCAGGTTTATATTTCAAGACCGAAATTCATCAGGCACTATCAATCAACGAATATACACAGCGCACAGCTGAGCAATCGCTAAGAATTTTAATTGAAAAGTTGGATGAAGTTCTCTTGTATATAGAGCCTTCTCCAACTGGATTGAGAACATACAGTCACAAGTGTAGAGAGCTATTGATTCTTGCATGCACTGAGGTAGAGAACCTTTGGACGCAGTATATGCGTATAGCTAATGCACCCCCTGTTGGGCGTACATTCACAACCAACGACTACGTCAAGCTGCTATTCCCATTGCATCTACATGAATATATTATCAGCTGCAAATTGATAAGCAACACGTATTCAGTTAATCCTTTCGGGCAGTGGAGCACGACCAACCCGACGCAGTCTCTACCCTGGTACAACGCGTACAACAAAACGAAACATGACAGGGAACAATATTTCTCTGAGGCAACATTAGAGAACTGCATACATGCTATCGCCGCAGTTATTGTGCTTTTTTGCGTTCGACATGGCCCGTTTTCATTGATCGAGGGTGGAAACGCTTTAGCTGGTCTTTTTGTACAGCATTTTGATATTGTATTAGATAATCCAGATCCCAAGTCGTTCTATGTTCCAGTTTTTGATACTCCGTCCAATATCAGAAATGATTTATTTTGTGGGTCAATGAAGGAGAATGTAAGGCCATGGCAGGCAATGCCACTAGTAATTTAATTTAGGCCTAACAAGCGCATACACACCGACCCGGCCGTGCCACTGGCGCGGCTGCGGCACGGGCAGGTGATGCGCATGCGTTATGCACCAAAGGAGAGAACCAATGATTCCCTTGCAAGAAGTTGATGTTCACACAGACAAGAAGGTGTTCTACAAGGTTCACCTTGTCGCTCCTACTGGGGCAGTGCCGTTCTTTACCGAAGTGCTCGTCTATGACTCGGAGTTTGATCCCCCATTCCAGTCGAACGTGTCATTTCATCAACAGTTCAACAGTGCCGGTGACGCATTCAATCCTTGAGGCTCTATACATGCATCTACCTACTGATCTTTCCACTTGGCTCAAAGTAGTCGGTGCCCTGTCGGTTGGCGTCGGCTCCATCCTTTTGGCATGGCGAGTCAAGGCAATCCTTCAGTGGGTTGTTTACTGTCTGGTCGCGCACGAGCAGTCCATCGAGCAATTGGCCAAGCTCGCTGCTAATCAACAACAAACCCAGCCCATTGTTGGTGGTGTAACCAAACACCTGCTCGATATCGAAAGCAAGCTTGGGCTGGTCTTGTTGGTCATAGGTTTCTTGCTTCTCGGCATAGGCATGTTTAGCAACGCTGCAAGCTTTTTCGTTGGGGCGGGTCAGTAGCGCCCATGCATAACATGGCGCTCAACCTCGCTCCCTTCGGTCGCTGGACGCTGCGCGATAAAGCCGCGCAGCGCCGGCTAGCTCTACGTTATTCTGATTCCAAATCAATCATGCATAAGAACGGTGGGATTCAGCTGCTAATTTTCGTGTCATGCTGATCCCGACCCGTCAGCCTCAGGATGACAAGAAAGATCATCGTTGTTTTAGAAATGGAATTAGACCTCTTAGCGCTATGGGGGAGATTAGGGGGGAGATTAGGGACGTTAGTAACGGAGGTCAATAAAAATCAGCTGGATGATTTGCGGAGATATTCTCGATGAAGAGTTGGGAGCGGATGGTTATAGAAGGGCGCATTAAGCGAATTCGGGACATTCATGAATTCATTGACGAATCCTCGCCCGGAAAATTGGCTTGATCTAAAGTGGCGTTTTCGTAGGCAGCGTGACTAACCCGGCCTTCAATCTCGTCCCTTCGGTCGCTGGATGCTGCGTGAGCGGCTGTGCAGTGTGCTCACTTTTACGTTTAAACGGGAACAAAGAAAAGATGCTGGGCGCGCCGGGCACCAGCTCGGCAATGGAGCCGAAGGCTTCGAATGGAAAACCGTGCCCCTTGCATCCAATCTGACTGCCGATGTTGTGTAACCGATTATACCATAAGCAATTGCAGTAATTGCTCGCAAGCGTGGATGCCGAGCTGGTGCTCGGCGCTCCCGGGGTAAAAAAAGCAAAAGGCTGCCTCGATTTTGCATTCGAGACAGCCTTTTGCGATGATCCTGAAGAGGGGAGGTGTTACACCGCCATGATCTCCTTCTCCTTCTGGGCGATAAGCTCCACGATCTGCTTCTCGTATTTGTGAAGCAGGTCGTCGGCCTCTTTCTTGCCGCGGTTCTTGTCGTCCTCGTTGATCTGCTTGTCTTTTTCAAGCTTTTCAACTTCGTGGATCAGGTCGCGGCGGAGGTTGCGCAGGATGACTTTCGAGTCCTCTCCAACCTTCTTGGTGAGTTTGACGTACTCCTTGCGGCGCTCTTCGGTGAGCGGCGGAATGCTGACCCTGATGGTCTGGCCGTCTGCAGCAGGGTTGAGTCCGAGGTTGGCGTCACGGATTGCTCTTTCCGTTGCCGATACCATCGACTTGTCCCAGACCTGCACTGAAAGGGTGTGCACATCGAGCACGCCGATATTTCCGACCTGTTTCAGGGGCATCTGCTGCCCGTAGGCTTCGACCTTGACGCGGTCGAGCAGAGTTGTGGTGGCCTTGCCGGTCCTGATGGAGGCTATCTCATGCTGGAAAGCCTCGATGGATTTCTTCATTCTCGGCTCGAATTTCTGTATAACGTCTCTGACTGTCATAACCTGTCTGATGGTTTGATTCGTGAGAGTTTCGCTTACTGTGCGGTCGTTTTGACAGCGGGCTTTGCGAAGCGCTTGTTGAAGCGTTCGACACGGCCGGCGGTGTCGATGAGCATCTGCTTGCCGGTGTAGTACGGGTGGCAGTTGCTGCAGATGTCGACCTTGATGGTGTTCCTGGTGGATCTGGTTTCGAAGCTGGTGCCGCAGTTAGCGCAGTTGACCGTAACTTTCGTATACTTTGGATGAATCTCTGGTTTCATGACCTTTGGAATTACGTTCTCTGATGGACAATAAACAGTTGACCTCAAATAAACTGTTTTTTCCTCTAAAAAACAAACACACAATCGGCTTGCGGCCATTATCGGCGGACGAGACAGCATGGCACTCATCTCTTCACTTCAGGGCATCAAGGGGGTAGGACCGAAGCGGGCGGCGGTTCTGGCCGAAGCCGGTATTCGAACGGTGGGGGATCTCTACGACTGCTTCCCACGGCGCTACCTCGACCGGACAAGGATCAGGAAGATCGGGGCGCTGGTCGATGGGGAGACGGTCACGGTCGTGGGTACGGTTGCCGAGACGCGCCTCGAGAACGGGGGGCGCGGACGTTCAAGGTTCAAGGCGACCGTGGCCGACGGGTCGGGGCTGCTCGAACTGACCTGGTTCCGCGGGGTCCACTACTTCTCCAGGACCATCGAGGCCGGCGACATGGTGGCCGTGCACGGGAAGGTGAGCTTTTTCGGACACCGGCCGGGCATGCAGCATCCGGATTACGACCGCCTGGGACGCCAGGGTGAGGAGGGGCGGAGCGAGGGGCCTGGCGATGATGAACTTTACAATACCGGCGCGATCATACCGATCTACCCGACCTCCGAAGCGATGAAGCAGGCCGGCCTCAACTCCGGCGCCCTGCGCACCATCGTGCACCGGGCGTTCCGGGACCTTCCGCCGGCATTCGAGGAGCACCTTGGCAGGGAGATGCTCGAAGCCAACGGTCTGATGCCCATCGGGGATGCCTATCGTCAGATCCATTTTCCGGATTCAGCCGATGCGCTCGAACGGGCTCGGTACCGGATGAAGTGGAGCGAGCTCTTTTTCTACCAGCTGTTCTTCGCCCTGCGTCGCAACGAGGAGCGGCGTGGTCCGGCTGCCGTGCGTTTCGACCATTCGGGGCGGATGACCGCAAGCCTCCACGAGCGCCTGCCGTTCGAGATGACCGGTGCGCAGAAGCAGGCAGTCAGGGAGATTTACCACGATCTCCGGAGCGGCCGCCAGATGAACCGGCTGCTTCAGGGGGACGTCGGCTCCGGCAAGACCCTTGTCGCCCAGTTCGCCATGACCCTTGCGGCGGACAATGGCGTACAGTCGGCCTTCATGGCGCCTACCGAGATCCTGGCCTTCCAGCACTACATGGGCATGAAGCGGTTGCTGGAGCCTCTTGGCCTGAAGGTTGTCCTGCTGACCGGGAAGCAGCGCAAAAAGGAGCGTCAGGAGCTGCTTTCGTGCATCGGGAGCGGCGAGGCCGACATGGTGGTCGGCACCCATGCGATCATCGAAGGGGAGGTTCGCTTCCACAGGCTGGGGCTCGCGATCATCGACGAGCAGCACCGATTCGGCGTGATGCAGCGCAAGGCCCTTCAGGACAAGGCGGGAAACCCGCATGTGCTCCTGATGACGGCCACGCCCATCCCGAGGACCCTGACCATGGGAGTGTACGGGGACCTCGACGTGTCGGTGATTGCCGAGATGCCGGCCGGCAGGAGCCCGGTCCGGACCATGCTCTGCCGCGAGGCGGAGAAGCAGAAGCTGTTCGGGCTATTGCGAGAGGAGGTCCGGCAGGGGCGGCAGGCCTACATCGTCTATCCGCTGGTCGAAGAGTCCGAGAAGATGGACCTGAAGGCAGCGACCGAAAGTTACGGTCAGCTCGGCGCCGAGGTCTTTCCCGACCTGCGGCTCGGGTTGATCCACGGTCAGCTTCCGCCTGCCGAAAAGGAAGCGGTCATGGATGAGTTCCGTCAGGGGCGGATCGACATCCTCGTGGGGACGACCGTGATCGAGGTCGGGGTCGACGTGCCGAACGCGACCGTCATGGTCATCGAACATGCGGAGCGGTTTGGCATCTCACAGCTTCATCAGCTCAGGGGGCGCGTCGGGCGGGGTGTGCACAGGTCATCGTGTTTTCTCGTATATTCAAACCTTTCAGGCGATGCCAGGGAGCGGCTCCAGGCCGTCTCGTCGACCACCGACGGCTTCCGCCTCTCGGAGATCGACCTGCGGATCCGCGGCGCGGGCAACATGCTCGGTCGCGAGCAGTCCGGAACGGTGAGCGAGCTTCGGATCGCCGACCTTCTGGTCGACGGCGGGATCATGCGATCCGCCCGCGCGGCCGCGTTTGAGCTGGTCAGCCTGGACAGCCGGCTTGAGCAGCCTGCAAACGCGAAGATCAGGTCCTATTACTTCGATCATTTCAGGAGAAGGGTGGAGCTGGCAGACGTAGGATGAGTTGATAATGGATAATGGATAATGGATAGTGGATAGTGGATAGTGGATAATGGATAGTGGATAATGGATAGTGGATAGTGGATAATGGATAATTGATAGTGGATAATGGATAATTGATAGTGGAGGGGGAGAGTTTGCCGTGAATCGTGTTGCGGCAGCATTGTCTTGTGCCTTTCCATAAATCTTATGGGACCCATAACCAACGAGTGAAGAATTTGAGAGGGGACACACTGATGTCGGCATACAACTGCCTGAATATATGAAAGCGCTGTTATCGGGCGTGGTCATCCGTACGGGTGGGGCGTCGTATATCGTCGAGTGCGATGACGGCCGTACGGTCAGGTGCAGGACCGTGCCCGGGACCGTAAGCGACAACGAGGGGGCCAGCCTCGTGGCCATTGGCGACCGGGTTACATTCAGGCCCAAGGCCTCCGGAACGGAGATGCCGGAAGGGGTCATCGACCATGTTGACCGCCGCCGCAGTGCACTTGTCCGGCGTCGCGATGTGCGGCGCAATCGCAGCAAGGAGCAGGAGCAGGTCATCGCGGGCAATATCGACCAGCTCGTGGTCGTTTCATCAGCTTTCGACCCGCCGTTGAACCGCCGCTTGATCGATCGCTACCTCGTATTCGCCGAATCGGAGCACCTGCCGCTGCTGCTTGTGGTCAACAAGACCGATCTTGCCGATCCGGAACTGCTTGAAGCGGCTCTGGCGCCCTACCGCGAGCTTGGCTGCACGATCTGCCTCGTCAGCGCCGCCAGGAGGAGCGGGCTCGATGAGTTGCGGGAGCTTCTCCGGGACAGGGTTTCAGCGTTCAGCGGCCACTCTGGCGTGGGCAAATCGACCCTGATCAACCTGCTTGTCGGGAGGCGGGACCTGAAAACGGCCAGGATCAGCTACAGGACCGGCAAGGGGGTGCACACGACCAGCAGTGCGACCATGCTGCGGTTGCCCGGAGGGGGCTACGTGATCGATACGCCTGGCATCCGTGAATTCAACCTTTCCGGCATCACCAGGGAGAACCTGAGATTCTATTATACGGAGTTTCTGCGCTATATGCCCGATTGTGGCTTTTCGTCCTGTACCCATACGGTGGAGCCGGGCTGTGCTGTCGCAAAGGCTGCCGAATCCGGTGCCATCGATCCCGAACGGTACGAAAGCTATCTGGCGCTGTTGGAATCATTGGAGTCCGACGGCTGAAACCCGGAATAACCAGGAAATATTGTCAAATCAAGCATCAACCGATATGATCGTCACCATCAATCCGGCCACGGGCGAGCCTATTGCCGAATATCCCGTCATGCCTGTCGGTGAAATTGACAGTCTCCTGCGCAAGGTGGACGCCGATTTCCGCCGGTGGCGGCTGACCGGCCAGGCGGAGCGTCGCCGCCTTATGAAACGGGCCGCATCGCTGCTCAGGGAAAAGCAGGCTGAACACGGTCGCCTCATCAGCCTCGAAATGGGCAAGCCGCTGGGCCAGGCCATGGCCGAGGTGAACAAGTGCGCTCTGGTATGCGATTATTTCGCCGACAACGCCGAAGGGTTCCTTCACCCGGAGGAGAGTGCGCTCGACGGCGCAAGGGGCGTCGTAAAGTTCGATCCGCTCGGTGTCATCCTCGGGGTCATGCCCTGGAACTTCCCGTATTGGCAGGTCCTTCGTTTTGCTGCCCCTGCCATCATGGCCGGTAACGGCATCGTCGTCAAGCACGCCCCGAATGTGACGGGTTGCTCCATCGCCATCGAAAAGCTGTTCCGGGAGGCCGGTTTTCCGGAGCATCTCTACCGGGCGGTCCACGTTGCCCTCGATGATGTCGACCGACTGACCGGCTTCATGATCGAACACCCGGCGGTCAGGGCTGTTTCGGTGACCGGCAGTACGGCAGCCGGGCGCGCGGTCGCCGCTAAAGCCGGCAGGGCCATCAAGAGGAGCGTGCTCGAACTCGGTGGCAGCGACCCCTACATCGTGCTTGACGATGCAGATCTTCGCCAGGCTGTGGAGATATGTGTCGCAGGCAGGCTGCTCAACAGCGGGCAGAGTTGCATCGCAGCCAAGCGTTTCGTCGTGCACACCTCGGTCGTCGACGGGTTTACGGATATGCTCGTTCAGAAAATGCGGGGAGCAGTCATGGGCGACCCCTTTGCAGAGGGGGTTGATGTAGGGCCGATCGCTCGTGCTGATCTGCGCGACACGGTTCATTCGCAGGTCGAGAGGAGCGTAAATGCCGGGGCGAGGCTGCTTTGCGGCGGCATCCTGCCTGAGGGGCCTGGCAGCTTCTATCCTGCCACCGTTCTTGCTGGCGTAAGGAAGGGCATGGCCGCCTGGGAGGAGGAGATTTTCGGGCCGGTGGCCACAGTTATCGAGGTGCGTGATGATGACGAAGCCGTGGATGTGGCAAATGACAGCGATTATGGTCTCGGTTCTGCCGTGTTCTCCCGCACTCCCGAACGGGCACTCGCCATCGCGGAGCGGCTCGAAACAGGCTCCTGCTTCATCAATTCGATGGTCAGGTCGGATCCGCGCCTGCCCTTCGGCGGAGTCAAGCTCTCCGGTTACGGTCGAGAACTGTCACATCATGGAATCAGGGAGTTTGTCAACATCAAGACGTTGTACATCCCCTGACCCTGTGCTTCGATGAATTGCGGGTCGGTTTGCTCTTGACCGGATGCATGGCCGAAAATCGGGAAGTCCCCGGGTGCCAGGCTGAAGCCCGGCACCTGAGGGCTGACGGGTATGGTTACAGCTCCGTTGCGAGTTCCGAAAGATAGGTTTTGATCGACTTGTGTTTGTCCAGGCTGAGCTTCTTGTGCATCCGGTAACGGATGCTCTCCATGCCTCGGGTGGAGATGCCTATTGACCTGGCGATCTCTCGTGTGTCATAGTTCAGCTTGACCATCAGGCCGACCTTTAGTTCGCGCTGGTTCAGGTTCGGATGTTTTTTCTGGAGCTTGGAAAGGAACTCGGAATCGCCCGTGGTAAGATCGGTTTTCAGCCTTTTTTCGGTCAACTCGGTTTCCAGCATGTTCTGGCACTGTTCGATCATCCGCTGCTTGGGCTGCTGGTCGATCTCCAGCGACTTTATCTGGTCGCAGAGCTGGTGGAGGGCTGAGCTCTTCTCCCCGATCGCGGTCGAGATCCTCGTCAATTCCATCTCCTGAGCTGAAATTCTCGACTTCAGGGCGGTTTTTTCCTGCTCGAACTGCAGGAGCTCTTTTTTGTTGAGTTCAACCTGCGCATTGAGCAGGATGATTTTCTGGGTCAATCGCTGTTCGTAGTCGCTCCTGATGTGTAGCAGCTCCTTTTCATGAAGCGTTTCGCGTGCCTTCAGGTCCTCCTGCATGTATGCTATAGCCTTGAAATAGGCGTAAAACGGGCTCTCGACCGGAGGCATGGCTATCTGCTGGTTGAGCATGTTGAGCCAGGATATTCTTGCCACAGCGGCCAGGAATTCGTTTTTCAGGCTCGTTTCGCTATTGGCATCACGATGTGTCACTGCGGCTTCCTCCGCCTTGCCCGACTTGACGTCCATGATGACGCCGATCGCGTCCTTGTAAGTATCCCTGAGCAGCACAGTCATGTTATTGGGCACGATAGCGGCGAAGGTCTCGAGGATGATCTTGCAGGATGGGTCGATATTGTAAAATACGACCACTGAAAAAGTCGGTCCCCAGTGGTAAATCAGGTCGTTGATCCCCTGCTTGTATTCGAAGGATACGTCGGTGACGTTTTTCATATCCCAGACGAGGAAGAGCGGTTTGTCGGGGACTCCGCCTTCCCTGAGCACTGTTTTTACCAGATCATTGCTCAGGGTTTCGAGCGTCACGGGGCGTGCCGCTTCGATGCATGCGTGCATAATGTCGTCACCTATCAGTTCAAGGTGCTTGGTGTAGCTGGCGTGTACCTCTTTCCAGTGTGTCTTGGCGGTGACTGGAAGGCCTGAAAATGGACATGTTTTCATATTTGGTGATGCATATCGTTATTTCGGTATATGATACATCTGTCATGAAGTGTTTTTAGGCGTAATGATGCAGGTGTTGAGCTATGATAAATATTAATCTTTATTAATCCCAAAGTTTTTGTCTGTCGAAGGGGTATGAGAATATAAAAAAGCTGAATTATATTCCCTTCTCTTTAGTCTGGGGGACTGTTTTGTGATGAAGATTGACGTATTATAAGTGCGGAGCGGCGTAACGCGTGTAGCATCTATATCCTTGTTTCATGGGACTTTAGTTGCTGTATACAAGGACTGGACTGTGCGGTTGAGGGTCGGGGACGACAGAGTGAGGGGGCATCAGTAATTATCCATGGACAGGTTAGTCAGGTATGTTTTCAGTGACCGATGCTTGTCGATGCCGATTTTTCTGTGCAGTCGGTACCTGATGCTTTCGATTCCCCTGACCGAAAGTCCCATGAGGCGGGAAATGTCCCTGGAGTTGTAGTCCAGTTTGATCAGCAGGCTGATCCTGAGCTCTCGCTGGTTGAGGTTCGGGTGTCTTTTCTGAAGCCGGGAGATGAATGCTGAATCTGCCTCGGTAAGGTCGGTTTTCAGCTGTTTCTCTTTCTGGCCGGTCTCCACCAGCGTCAGGCAGCAGCTCGATATCTTCTGCTTCATACGCGGGTCGATATCAAGATCGGCGATCAGTTCGCACAGCGTTTTCAGGGTTGAACTCTTTTCGGCATTGGCCGTGGAAACCCTTGTCGATTCGAGGTCCTGGGACGAAAGCCTTGACAGGAGTGCGATCTTGTCGTCGCGGAACTGCTGCGCATTTTTTTTGTTCAACTCGATCTGGGCGTTGAGGGCCGTAGTTTTCTGGGACAGGCGTTCCCGGCACTCCAGCAGGGCAAGTTCGTTATGCATCTCGTATTCGAGCTCCATGGCCTTGAAGTCGTTTTGAATGACCTCGATCGCCTTGAAAAAAGGGTAGGCATGGTGGTGTTCCGGTGGCAGATATACCTGCTGATCGAACATTTTGAGCCAGGCCATTCTCGCAACCATGGAAAGGAACTCCTCTCTGATCTGCAGTTCCAGTGCGGTTTTCGGATCCCTGAGAAGCTCTTCTGGCTCTTTGCCGGACTTGAAGTTCACGACTGTCGTGATGGCGTCTTCGTAAGTGTCTGCCAGGATGAAGGGCAGGCCGTGAGGGGCTATGGAGCGGAACATTTCGAGTTGGAGCCTGATGGCGGAATCGATATTGTAGGCAACGACAAGTTTCAGGTCGGGGTTCCAGTTGTAGATAAGGTCTGTGAACTCCCTTTTGTACGAATACCGCAAGCCGGAGACATTCGAGCAGTCGACCATGATATGAAGTGACTTCCCGCCAAGCTGCTCTTCCCTGATGAATCCCGAAAGGTCCGCCTGGTTGAGGTGTTCAAGGACAATATTCTGGTTTGAGTGTTTTCCGATATGCAGGATATCCTGACCGATCAGCGTAAATTTTTTCGTATAGTCCTCTTTCTGACTCGTAATACTCCATTCGTTCTTTTCGGTGATGGGAAGGCCGGTTACCGGACAATGCTTCATGTTGTTCGCTGGTTGTCAGTGAGTGAGATTTTGCTGTAATTCATCTACACATTTCAAATATCCGACAAAGATTATTACAAAAAAAATATGAGCCGTGTGGGTTGTATACATATGATTCGCTATATCTACGCTTTTACGTCAAGTGAAGAGGTTTTTGCCAATTATTTTTGAAAAACTCCATGCCGGTCAGGATCCTTTTCGTTTGCTATGAGAATATTTGCCGTTCTCCGATGGCCGAAGGTGTATTCAGGCATCTTTCGGATCTCAGGGGGGCAGGTGAACTTTTCGAGGTCGTGTCGGCGGGTACGGTCTGCTATCAGGCCGGATCCTGCCCGGATCCCAGGGCCGTCAGGGCGGCCGGTCGTCTCGGGATCGATATCTCAGGGATCAGGGCCCAATGCATCCATGATCTCGATATGGCCGGATTCGACCATGTGTTTGCCATGGACTACGAGAATTATCGGGATGTGCTCGATGCGCAGTACGGTAGCGCCCGGCAGGGTGTCCACATGGTGACCGAATATGCCGGCGAAGCCGGATGTATCGAAGTAGAAGATCCTTACTACGGGCCGGAAGAGGGTTTCGACAGGACCCTGGAAACGCTGCTCGGTTGTGCGGACGGCATCCTGACGTGTTTGCTTGCCGACTACGGGTTATCCGAAACCATTGAGCATGGCAGCAATGATTCCACAGCATAGCTACACCTTCATATTCAATCCGGCGGCCGACAAGGGGCGTGCGGCAGGGAAGGCCGGCCTGCTGACGCGCTCGCTTGCCCAGTTCCGCAATGCATCTCTCGAGGTGTCCCGGTTTGCCGGCCACGCAGGGGAGATCGCCCGTGACGCAGCCGGCAAAAGTTCGACGTTGATCGCCTGCGGAGGCGACGGGACCCTGAACGAGGTGGTCAATGCCGTTGTCGGCAGACCGGTCAGGATCGGTATTTTCCCTGCCGGTTCGGCAAACGATTTTCAGAAGACCCTGCGTCCGTCGAAGAAAAACCAGGAGGATATAATCAGCGGGTTTGCGGATTCCGCAAGCCGGATGGTCGATCTCGGGCATGTGGATTTCGGTGACGGCAGCTCGAGATACTTCGTCAACTCGATCGGGATCGGGTTCACCGGAAGGATTGCCGGGAAGGTGAAGTCGACGAGGTGGTTCCGGGGAGAGCTGTCCTATGCCTATGCGCTGGTCAGTGTGCTTTTAGGTTATGCACCGTTAAAAATGCATATTAAAATCGAAACCCCGGGTGGCTCGATCGAGCTGTGCGAGCCTGTATTCGCCTTTTCGGTTTCCAACGGGGCCGTGGAAGGTGGAAAGTTCAGGATCGCCCCCCTCGCCGATCCCTGTGATGGGCTTCTTGACGTTTGCATCCTCAAGGCGATTCCGAAATGGCGTTTTCCCGGTTACGTCCTGAAGTATATGAAAGGGACGCAGATCGACGATCCCAAAGTCATTTACTGCAAGGCATCATTTCTCGATGTGTTCATGCCGGAGGCCGATGTGATGCATATGGATGGGGAGGTTTTCGAGCGTGTCGGCGGCTCGATGGGCATTGCCGCCGTGCCGCGTGCAGTCGAAATGCTTTGTGATTCATAGGGGTGCCCGCTCCAGTTATCGACGTTTTTTATGCAGGTTATCGTTTTCGAAGATGAAATGGTCCGGCAGTTCATGCCGCTTGTCGGCCTGAAGCCCGTGTACGCTCTTTTTTCCGGTACCATGTCCCTGCAGGACAGGTTTGAAGCCGCCGCAGCCGGGAACATGCTCCTGACCTGGCATCTCCGGAGCCATATCGCCCCCTGGTTCAGCGAGGTGAATCCCGGTGTGACCGTCAATACCCTCTTTGCAGATGACCTGCTGCTGCTCAATGGTCGTCTTGTCTGCGATGACCGGGTCATGGCGCTGGCATCCGGTAAGGAACTTCAGCCAGGTCAGGCCATCATGCAGGGGGGCGCTCTGGTCGCCTGCCGTATGCATGCCTCCGATCTGCCCACGGATGGTCGGCTGCTTCCGGAGCTCATCGAGGTCCTTCCGCTCGTTCGCTCGATGACTTGCGTCGAGGAGAAGGGGTTCATCATGTTCGAAAATCTCTGGGATCCGGTTGCCCTGCATCCCTCGCTCATGCAGCGTGACCGTTCCCTGCTGCAACTCGGGCGCCACGAGGGGGATATCCATCCCTCCGCGGTGCTGGTCAATCCCGAAGCCATTTCCATCGGCAGGGGCGCAGTGGTTATGGCCGGAGCCGTGCTCGATGCATCGGAGGGGTATATCCACGTGGGCGAAGGAGCTGTCATCGAGCCGCAGGCTGTGCTGATGCAGACCGTCGTGATCGCCCCGGGGGCGAGGGTCAAGACCGGCGCCAATATCTACAGCAACGTGTTTGTGGGCGGCTCGTCGAAAGCTGGTGGCGAGATCGAGGATTCGGTCATCGAGCCCTTTGCCAACAAACAGCATGACGGGTTCCTCGGACACTCCTATATCTCTTCCTGGTGCAATCTCGGTGCCGCAACCAATACGTCAGACCTGAAGAACAACTACAGCAAGGTCAGCATTGTGGTCGATGGCAGGCAGATGCAGACGGGCCTTCAGTTCCTGGGCCTGCTCATGGCCGAGCATTCGAAGTGCGCCATCGGATCGCTGTTCAATACCGGCACGGTCGTGGGCACGTCGGCCAACATCTTTGGCAGCGGTATGCCGCCGAAATATGTTCCATCGTTCTCCTGGGGTAACGGCCATCCCTCATTTGATGCCTGCCGGATAGACAATGCCCTTGAGACTGCGCGCAGGGTAATGGAGCGGCGACGCATCGTCATGAGCCCCGCGTATGAAGATATGTTCCGGATGGCGGCTAAACTCGAGCCTTTCACGGATCCAACACATTAAACATTTTCCATCAAGGTATCCACCATGATACTCGTTGTCGACAATTACGATTCGTTTACCTACAACCTTGTGCAGTATATCGGGGAGCTTGGCGCGGAGACGGTGGTCTACCGCAACGACGAGATTACCGTTGAAGAGGCGCTGGCGCTCGACCCCGAAAAGATCGTGATCTCCCCAGGACCGGGAACTCCTCAGGATGCCGGCATTTCGGTACCACTCATCAACGCCGTTCGAGGCAGGATTCCGCTGTTCGGGGTATGCCTGGGTCACCAGGCCATAGGTGAGGCGCTGGGCGGCACGGTGAAGCGGGCAGACAAGATCATGCACGGCAAGATCTCGCTGGTCTACCATGACGACCATGGGGTTTTCCGGGGGCTCGAAAACCCTTTTCCGGCCACGAGGTACCATTCGCTGATCGTCGAACGGGAGACCCTCCCGTCATGCCTGACGGTGCGGGCATGGACCGAAGATGGCGTCATCATGGGCATGGACGCACCGGAACTCGGCCTTTACGGGGTGCAGTTCCATCCGGAGTCCATTATGACCACTGAAGGGCACAAGCTGATCAGGAACTTCCTCGAAATCTGAACCACCATGGCAGGAGCCGAAACAAGACCGCCCGCAGGGGAGGGTGCTTTTCCCGGACCGACCGGTAATCTTCCGTTGCAGTCGACGCCCGGCAGCGAGTTCATGGCTGACGGCTGGCGGGTATTCAAGATCATGGCCGAATTCGTGAACGGTTTTGAGACCATGTCCCATATCGGTCCGGCCGTTTCCGTTTTCGGTTCGACGAGGGCACTGGAGGCTGACCCGGAGTACCGTCTTGCCGAGACCATGGGGCGGCTTCTGGCCGAGGCTGGCTTCGCTGTTGTGACCGGAGGCGGACCAGGTGTCATGGAGGCGGCCAACAAGGGGGCACGGATGAGCGGAGGCGTCTCTGTGGGATACAACATCAAGCTTCCCAACCAGCAGGATCCAAACCGGTATATCGATCCGGAAAAACTGGTCACGTTCCAGTACTTTTTCGTTCGCAAGGTCATGTTCCTGAAATATTCCCAGGCATTCATCGTGCTGCCGGGAGGTTTCGGGACCCTCGATGAATTCGCCGAAGCCATCAACATCATCCACACCAGGAAAAGCCAGATGTTTCCTGTGATCATGATGGGGCGTGAGTACTGGGGTGAATTTTACGGATGGATCCGGAAGAGGATGCTGGAGGAGAAAGGCTTCATCGACAAGGAAGATCTCGACTTCATTTTTCTCGAGGACGATCCGGAGAAGGTCATTTCCATCATCAAGGGATTCTATCCCGAAGGTTACAGCATCAATTTTTAAATTTCGATGCCGTAACCTTCGGCATATTCCCTGAATTTTTAGCAGTGGGCAGCGGTTTCTTATCCAGGTTCGCCGACCAGCCGATCAGCAACTCCTGTTCATTTCGGGTCAGGTCGGGGCTTGCAAAACCCGGTACGATGGCATGACGCCCGGCGTTTCCCGATATGATCAGCGCGTGAATCCTGTTTTTCGCATTGAGTTCCGCGATGCCTGATGCCGTGGGGAATTCCGAGAAATTCATTTCGTTTCGGGCCTGAAGCACTTCATGGACCACATACCAGGAGAGTGGTGCGACAAAAGCGCTTCCCGGCCAGCGGGTGCTGTTCGAGTGGCATTCGCCGCATCTCGCCTGCAGGACCAGGCGAACGCCTGCCGGCAGGTTGCCCGTACCTTTGGAAGGGGGATTGACACGGTCAAGCGGGATGAACTGGCAAAGCATCAGTGTGATGATGATCCACCCGGCAACGTTACTGGTTCTGGGGTTCATGCTGTTTTCGTGCGAGCCTTCATGGTGACATTGTTATGGAAATTCATATAATTAAGTCAAATCATGCCACCGAGCCCAAATTTTTGGCCTGTTTTCGCCGAAATCAATGAGTGAGGGCCATGACTGCCGGGTCGTTCGGCGAAAGTACCCTGCCGGATCCGGCATCCCCTGTTATTCATGTATCAGCTTTTTATGTCAATAACCTTAATTGTGATCGATGATTTTTCCCTGTGAAAAAGCCGTTTGGTATTATCTGCCCCAGATCAGGGCTGATCTTGCCAAGGAACTTGTCAAGACCGGCATGACCCAGTCTCGGGCAGCGATGCTTCTGGGGGTCACGCCTGCGGCGGTTTCCCAGTACCTGCACAAGAAACGGGGACAGCAGAACATCAAGAGCCGGGATTACCGGCAAGAGATCCGTAAAGCCGTCGACAAGATCTGCGAAGGAGCGGCTGAAGGTGAACTTCACAGCATCGTCTGCCGGTGCTGTCAGATTCTGAAGAAGGATGAAGTAGAAGTAAGCGGCTCCTGCGATAAAGTAACCCAAGACCATGCAAAGCAGTAAGCAAACCCCAACAGCCCAGTCAGCTTCCGAGGGATTCCGGGAAGCGGCGCTTTTTACCATATCAGCCATCATTGCCGGATTTGCTGTCGAATTGCTGACAGCCGGTAGCGGTATCATCATACCACGCTGGCCGGTCAATTTCATGTTTCTCGCAGCCTTTGCCTCCGTGATCGTCGCCGTTGGTCTCGCGCTGAGGAAACATCCCCTGGTCGCGTGGCTTGGCGGAATCCCCGTAGGCCTCAGCCTGATCGTCGGCCTCGCCCTGCTCTCGTTCATCGGCGGGGTCCTGCCACAGGATCCGGCGCCGGCCGGCTCGTTCGTTGCCAAACTCCGGCTCAACGGTATGTTTTCGAGCTGGCCTTTTGCATTTGTGACGCTGCTGTTCCTGTTCAACCTGGGCCTTTCGTTCCTGTGGAAGACGGTTCCGTTCAGGTTCGGGAACCTGCAGTTCATGCTTTTTCACGGCGGGTTCTGGATCGCGCTCTCCTGCGGCCTCCTGGGCAGTTCGGACCTGCAGCGCCTGATTGTTCCCTTGAATGAGGGACAGGAGAGCGAGGTGGCTTACGAAATGCCGACCGAGCGGCCTGTCCGATTGCCTTTTTCCATCTACCTTAAGGATTTCGAGATCGACGAGTATGTACCACAGTTCGCGCTCTACGATCCGTCGACCGATCAGGTGTTTGAGGAGAAATCCAGGATGGTGCCTGAGGTGCGCAAGGGTGCCCATGCCGTATGGCAGGGCATAGCCTCCGCTACGGTGCTCGAATTCCTGCCGGATGCCGTTCCCGACAAGGATGGGAAGCCCGTGCCTGCGAAAGGTCGCAAAGGGGTCCCTTTCGCAAGGGTGCGCGTTGAGGCCGAGGGGCAGGCTCCCGCCGAACACTGGATCAGCGGTGGCGGGCCGGACATCAATCCGCAATTCTTTCCGGTCGGCAACTACTTTATCGTCATCGCACCTGGAGCGCCCAAGGCCTTCAGGTCGAATGTCATGATCCGCGGGGCGGCAGGCGAGCGCAGGATCGAAATGCTCGAGGTGAACAAGCCTGTCGATGTCCTCGGATGGAAGCTCTATCAGATGGGTTACGACGAGAAAGCCGGCCGCTGGTCGACCATGAGCCTCGTCGAGGCGGTCAACGACCCGTGGCTTCCCGCCGTATATCTCGGGTTTTTCATGATCATGGCCGGCAACCTTCTTTATTTCTGGAAAGGCGTCAAAAAAATGGAGGCTGCATGACCCTTGTTGAATTTCCGGCAATCGCCGTGACGGCAATCGCCTGCTGGGTTGCGGGAAGCCTCCTGCAGATCCCTGCAGGGAAGTCCAGGCCCGCGGCCGTCGTATCCTGGCTGCTGATGGGTGGAGGTACGCTCCTGCTCGTCCTGTTCCTCGCATCCTACTGGATCGCCCTGGAGCGTCCGCCGCTCAGGACGCTCGGGGAGACTCGCCTGTGGTACGCGACCCTCATTCCTGTTGTCGGGTACCTGGTGGAGTACCGGTGGAAGATCGGGTGGCTCAAGTACTACTGCATGGGGCTGGCGACGCTCTTCCTGGGAATCAACATCATGCATCCGGACGTGTTCCAGAAGGCGCTCATGCCGGCGCTCCAGAGCCCGTGGTTCGTGCCGCATGTCGTGGTCTACCTTGTGGCCTACGTGCTGCTCGCCGCTTCATCCGTGGCCGGATGGCACAATGTATGGCTGAAGCTCCGCGCAAAAAGCTCCGCGGTTTCCGAGTCGATGTCGCACTACCTCGCGTTGCTCGGTTTCGTGCTCCTGACCTTCGGACTGGTCTTCGGCGCCCTCTGGGCCAAGGAGGCATGGGGACATTACTGGACCTGGGACCCGAAAGAGACCTGGGCGTTCATCTCGTGGCTGGCATACCTGGGCTACCTGCACCTGGTGGCCCGCAAGACCAGGGGGAGCGTGCTGCAATGGTATCTCGGCCTTGCCTTCATCGTGCTGCTGGTCTGCTGGTTTGGCGTCAACTACCTGCCCTCCGCCCAGAACAGCGTCCACACCTATTCTGGTTGAATGAAGAAGAGCGCCTCAGGGCGCTCTTCTTCATTCAACCCTACCTGGGAGCGCCGAACTCCAGCTCGGCATTCCATTTCCGATTCGGAAAAAGTGGGGTCAGGCCTTGCATTTGTTGCATTTCGAAATGCAACAAATGCAAGGCCTGACCCCAGAGCGGTTCACAGCTCCACGATGAGGTGCGCCTCGGTCGAATATCCCTGCAACACCTTCTTCAGGTCGCCGATGAGGCCGGGACCGTATTTGTTGAGGTAGTAAAAGATATTGACTACACGCTCCTGGGGCTTGCCTTCAGGAAATAGGTTCAGTTCAGCCCGATCGAGCTGCTGCAGAAGTTCATCGTGCTTTCTCCTTCCTGCACGATAGGTCTTCTCCTTGAGGCCGCTGATGATTTTCGCGATCTGTCCGGACGAAGCGGCCAGGGATGGTTGAAGCGTCGGGTCCATCTTGACGAGCGCAGGTTCGAGTGCGGAAAGGGTTCTTGCGACTTCGGCTTCGGCCTGGTCGAACAGGAGGTCGATGTCGTGGTTTTCGCCTCCGGAGACCATCGATTTCCGGAGCTGCTGCAGGTCGTGAAAAGCGGCGTCATAAACCTGTTTTCTCGAAAAACTCGGCCTGCCGGTCACCTTGAGTACCTTGTCCATGGTCCGGATCACTTTGGATTCGACCAGCGTGAAGCTTCCCCTTGGCATGACGAAGGGCATGACCAGCCCGAAGTGCTCGTATGCCTTCCTGAATTGAGCAAGGTAGCTGATCTCTCCCGGCCCGGCGATGTAGGCGAAGGTCGGCAGCACGCTGTCCTGCACCAGCGGTCGAAGGATGACGTTCGGGCTGAATCGCTCGGGATGGTCCTGGCAGATCTCGATGAGCTGGTGCCGTGAATATTTCTGCCGGTCGGGCAGTATGACGAAGTTGTCCTGCACCGGCTGCTCGATCTTCAGGCGCTGCCCGAGCTGGTTGAGGTAGAATGCGTTGACCGGCCTTGGTTTCGATTGTGCAGGATAACCCATCGATTCGAGGATCGAGCTTTGCGCTACCACCGCGTAAGAGGATGCCGGGCAGGTCTCGATCTCTTTGCAGAATACATCGCTGGCAAGCCGCTTGAATTCGGGATCGTGCGTTGAAAGCAGGATGAGCGGGTGTTCCCGGAAGAGCCGCATCATGGTGCGGGCGAACGCACTCTCGAAGGTAGCGTCGGGTTCGTAGCAGGAGTGAAGCAGTTCGGAGATCTCCGGCTTGAACTCCGATTCCGGCAGCAGTTCGAGGAACGTCCGCACGGTTTCCAGGATTCCGCGTCCGAGGGGAGTCGGCCCCACCATCTGGTCCTGGTGGCGGTGGACGGTTTCGGCCGCGACATCAATGAGGCCTCCTCCGGAAAAGAGGGTCGCCGAAGAGGCTTCCTCGAAATCGTGGTCTTCGCTTTCGAGCCAGAAGATCGGAACGAAATCGTATTCCGGAAACAGCTCTTTCTGCTTCTCGGCCATGACGACGGCCGTCAGGGCTTTGTAGATGGTATAGAGAGGTCCGGTGAACAGGCCGGTCTGCTGGCCTGTCACGATGGCCATGCATCTCGGCGAGTTCAGCTTTTCGATCTCCTGCAGGTGACGCCCGGTGCAGCCGAACATCCGGTTCTGCCTTGTCAGCAGTGCAGTCAGTTCCCGGCGCCTGAAATTCCTGGACGCGAGTATTCCCAGGTGACGATAGTAGTCAGCGTCCTTCCGGTAATCGAGATGGAAACAGGACGACACGAGTTTCGTCCTTGCCTCCCCCTCCGATGTATAATCGCAGAACAGGCGCGAAAAGCCCTTTTTGGGCGTCTGTATGCGCTGGTAGTCGACAAGAAAGGTATTCACGGGGTCATTTGTTTAATGGCCAGTTCTTGAGCTCCGACCTGAAACCGTGAGCGGTGAAGTCGCACGACAGGGGGGTTACTGCAACGTAATTCTGCCGTACCGCATATTCGTCGCTGTCGAGGTCGTTGTCAAGCAGTTGCAGGGTGCCGCTGAGCCAGTAGTAGGGATTGCCGTACATATCGTTCCGTTCGATGGCGGCTTCTTCCCATCTCGATCTTCCCTGAGCGGTTACCAGCACGCCCCGGATTTCCGATTCCGGCACGTTGGGGATATTCGCCGACAGGATCGTGTCGGGAGGCAGGCCGCGCTTCAGGACTTCGCGGGCGAGTGTTCGTGCGAATTTGGCCGCATAGGTGAAATCGGCATTCACGTAGGTCGTCAGGGAGAACCCGAGCGAAGGGATGCCCTGGAGCACCCCTTCGAGGGCCGCAGCCACCGTGCCGGAATAGAGGGTGTTCATTGCCGTGTTGCTTCCGTAATTGATGCCTGAAACGATCAGGTCCGGCTTTGCCTTGAGGATGTGGCTCAGGGCAACCTTGACGCAGTCGACCGGGGTTCCGGATACGGTATGGCCAAAGAAGCGGTTGTTCTTGAAGTACTCCCTGATACGCAGGGGTTCGCCGAGGGTCATGGCGTGGCTCATGCCGCTGTGGGGTTCTGCGGGAGCAACCACCGTGACCGTGCCTATCTTTTTCATGGATGCGGCCAGGGCGTGCAGGCCAGGCCCTTCGATCCCGTCGTCGTTGCAGACGAGAATGTGTGGTTTACTTCTTGAGGTCACGCTGGAACGGATGATATGTTAGGCTGCTGAATGTTACGGACACAGGAATGCATCAGAAGTCATGGCCCAGGCTGAAATAGAAAACCATCCTTGAAAAATCGAGTTTTGCCTTGTTCTTCACATCCTCGGTTTCGAATGCGAACGATTTGGATGCGGTCAGGCGCGCCGGGCCGATCGGCGTTTCCCAGACCAGGCCGGCGCCTACCCCCTGCACCAGCTCGCATATCGACATTTCGCTGCGCAGCTGCCAGACGTTGCCGATGTTGTAGGCGCCGATCAACGACGTCGGGAAGATGAGCTGAACCGGCGACTTGTAGCGAAACTGTGCGCCGGCCACAGCGATGTTGTTGCCGATAAGGTCGTTTTCCTTCAGGCCGAGAAAGCGGTAGCTGTAGGCGTTGCCCATGCCGCCGAGGAAGAACTTTTCGCTGAAGGGGATCGTCTGGCTGCTGGTGCCGGCAATGGCGGAAATCTGGAGGGTAGTGTCATTGCCGGTGCTGATGTTCTCCTCAAAGGATCCGACCAACTGCCAGAAGTCGTTGACGTCGTCCTTGATGCCGCGCGCCGAGGTGTACCTTATGTTCATGTATCTGCCTTCGGAGGGCAGGAACGAGCTGTTTCTCGTGTCGAGGATGAACTGGGCTCCCAGTGACGCCATGCCGATGTTTTCCTTTGCCATGGTTTCCGCCATGGAGTTCCTCGGATAAGACTGTGCATTCTGCAGGGTCATATCCGCGACGAGCCGCGCGTTTGTCCTGATCTGCGTGCCGAAGGCAACGGTCATTCCATATCGCTGGATACCCAGGGCATAGGGCTGCAGAAACGGCGTGCGAGGCGCTTCGGCCTTCAGGATTTTCTGCCGGGTTTCGAGATCCCTCTGGTCATAAAATGCTTTCGAATACAGGGTAAGAGGGGTGCGCCCGATCCGGGGGATGCTGAACTCGACATTGAAGCGGTTGTTTTTCTGGCTAAATTTTGCCCAGCCGCCGATGGAGTTTGCGGTGCCGTTGAGGTTTTCGTTTCTGAAATCGAGGAGCATCTGGGCGTTCGACGTCTCGTCGTACCGCAGACCGAGCCGCAGGACGGTAGCGGGTTTTTCGTCGAGCCGCAAGTTGATGCGGGATGGCTGTTTGCCGTTACTCAGCCCCTGAGACTCCGCGCTCAACGAGACCCGGCTGAAAACCCCTGTCCCGTAGAGGTTGTCGATAGATTTTTCGGCATTTGCCAGCTGCAGGACCCTGGTGGAATCGATCTCCAGTTCACGCCTGACCGGTGTCGCCCTGGTGATGTTCCTGTCCTGGCTGATGCTGATCACGTCGACCCTCCCGGAAGAGAGCCTGACGCGCAGCCGGCTGCCGTCGATCGAGGTGCCATCGATGCCTACGAGGCTGTAACCTTTGTTCCTGTAAAGCTTGACAAGCTTTTCGAGGGAGTTCGTCGCGATGGCATTTGTGTAGAGCGTTCCGGTGATGGCTTTGAATGCGGCGTTCCGCTCCTTTTCGGTCACATCTTCGGCAGGGCCGCCGGTCACTTCGACCTTGTCGATGCGGGGAAGCGGCATGAGCACGAATACGATGGTCCGCTGCCTCTGGTCAATTTCCGCATACACCCTCGAGAAAAGATCGGTGGCCAACAGCTCGTGAAGGGTTGCCTTGGCGCGGGATGCGTTGCGGACAATGCCGTTCGCCGTCCTTTTCTGTTCGAAACAGGCCGGCGAGTCCGGGATTCCCTGGATGGTTTTACTGTATCGCGTAATGTCGATGTCCCGTGTCGGCTGGACCTGGATGTTCCTGCTGATGGTTGACGCGAGCAGTTTGCCCTTGGCGTAACCGGCATCGATGAGGCGGCGAATGTCAGAAATGTCCGTCGCCTTGTGGTCGCCGAGATCCGGAGCGATGATGATATCCGCAAGGTCGAGCTGAACCGGATACTGCACCTGGGTCAGGATGGTCATGGCCTGATCGGCGGCTTTCAAAGGATTGTCGATATCATCGCCGTCCTTGTACATCCTGCCGTGAGAGTCTACGGCGATCTTGTATTCCGCACCTGCCGCCACGAGTTCGTCGACCGGGAGATTGGCGACGAGCCCGCCGTCGGCGAGCTTGAGGCCGTTTCGTTCGATCGGCTGGTAGAGGATCGGGATCGTGCTGCTTGCACGCATGGCTTCAGACAGGGGTCCCGAGGTCAGGGTGATTCTCCTGCCGGATACCAGGTCTGTGGTGACGGCCCTGAACTTTACGGGCAGGTCCGAGAAGTCGTGGGTCGCATGGTACGGTGCGTTCAGGATGAGCAGGTCGAGGGTTTTTGTCAGGTTCTGGGCTGAGCTCAGTGATTTTGGCAGCACCAGCCTGAAGCCGTCAAACCTGATGGCAATGGATGCCCGGTCCCGGATGCTTTTCTGCTCGAGGTAGCTGTTGGTTCTCGGCGCGTCGTTATCGAGGGAAAAAAGATTTTTCAGGGGGAGCGTGTTTGCAATCACCTCCAGCTCCGGTGCCGTGTAACCGGCACTGTAAAGACCGCCGACCAGGGCGCCGATGCTGGTGCCGGCAATGAAGTCGATGGGTATGTTCTCCTCATCGAGCGCTTTCAGGACTCCGATCTGTGAAAAGCCGTTAGCGCCCCCTCCTGACAACGCAAGGCCGACCGTCTTTCTCATGGGCCGCATTGCCGGAATGATGCTGTAACGCATGTTCGGTACATCGAGCGTGTCCGGGTAGACTATGGTCAGTGCGTGTACATTCCTGCCATAATCCGGAATAAAACCGGTGATCGCGAGCAGAAGGGTCAGAATTATGAGGGGAGTATGTCTTGACAAAGGTCGATGCTGTTTGTGTTGGCCGATCACCGATGCCTGAACCGGAAACCTGTTTTTGAGTTCTCGTCCCGAGTTCATATCTTGAGGGCAATGTAAACTCTTTAGTCGTAAATATAAAAAATGGTCTGGTTCAAACGGGCGAAGCCCTCGATCCGCACGACGGATAAACGCGATACTCCTGAAGGGCTGTGGACGAAGTGTGATGACTGCGGTGCGGCGCTTCACAAAAAGCAGCTGAAAGACCATCAATACACCTGTCCCGATTGCGGTTACCATTTCAGGATATCCCCTACCGAATATTTTTCCATCCTTTTTGACGGCGGCGCTTTCCAGGAGTTCGACGCGAACCTGCGCGCTGCCGATCCACTGGGGTTTGTCGATACGAAGAACTATCCCGACCGCGTCAGGGAAACGGTTTCGAAGACAGGGAAGACCGAGGCCTGCAGGAATGCTGTGGGTGACATGGGCGGCAGCCCGGTCGTGATTTCGGCTATGGATTTCGGATTCATCGGAGGGTCGATGGGTTCGGTCGTCGGTGAGAAGATTGCCCGGGCCGCTGACAGGAGCCTCGAACTCAACGCCCCGCTTCTGGTGATATCCCAGTCCGGCGGCGCACGCATGATGGAAGGCGCATTCAGCCTCATGCAGATGGCCAAGACATCCGCCAGGCTCACCCGCCTCGGCGAAAAGGGCATACCATACATTTCGCTGATGACCAATCCGACCACGGGCGGAATCACAGCTTCCTTCGCGATGCTCGGCGACATCAACATCGGCGAGCCGAAAGCGCTGATCGGGTTTGCCGGCCCGCGCGTCATCAGGGATACCATCAAGCGAGACCTGCCCGAAGGGTTCCAGCGATCCGAGTTCCTCCAGGAGCACGGGTTCCTCGACCTGATCGTTCACCGCAAGGACCTTCGTGAGCAGCTGATCCGCCTGTTCGGCCACATGGCGGGGTGAAAGAGAGGGAAAAGGACTACAGGGACAGCAAGGACGAAGAAGGGAACAGTTTTTACACTGTTGTCTTTTTGGTCCCTGATGTCCTTGCTTCTTTTACTTTCCCCACCCGAGCGCGCGGCTCGTTACCGGGAACTGTTCGGTGAAGATATTCCTGATTGCGTTGGCGATATCGCGGTGCTCCTTCTGGGTGCTCTTGTCGGTGCGCACCTCCAGGTAGTGGATCCAGCTCCGAACCGAACCTTTCATATACAGCCTGGTCTGTGTGCCGAGGGGCAGCAGCACCCTCGCGCACTCCTTGGCGATTCCCTTCTCAAGCGCCTCTTCGTACCGCTCCGTAGCCAGTTGCGCCATCTCCTCCTGCGCCTCCCCGAACCAAGCAACGGTTCCTGCGTCGAGGTCGTCAAGCGAGTTCTGTCGGTTTTTCGTGTCCTGCCTTCTTGGTTCGTAGCTCTCGATTGCCTGCGCTTTCGCATACCTCATGGAATATTCCTGGAAGCAGAAGCTCCGATGCCGCAGGATCTGCGGCGAAATGGCCCGGGAGGTGACGATCTCCACGGTCATGTCCACCATTTCGAACACGCTCCAGTGCTTGTGGGTGATGCAGTACGAGAGCAGCTTTTCGTAGTCGGGGGTCTCCTGGTGGGGGCTCGACACCCTGGCGCAGTAGGCGATAAGCCCCTCCGGCGTGAGCTTGTGGCTGTCGACTTCGATGAGCGGGTTGGTGACGGAGATGAGTCTTACCTGCATGGTGCCTGGTCGTTGATTATGATATAAAATCCTCAAGATAAAAATATCCGCATACGGCGTAAATATGCCAAACCCGGCGGCGCAACCGATTAATTTAATGAAACAGGAACCGGATTTCTGGAATTCTTGTTCACACTCTGTATTTTAGGGGGTAATTTTCAGGCTCTACGGGCAGCAGCGGTTCAATCCGGTACGGCAACGCCCTTCAGGAGCGCCAACAATCCAAAACGGTTCCTCGAACATGGCAAATATCAATTTCGGGTTTGAACATCACGCCAAAAAGCTCTATTCCGGTGCGATCGAACAGGGCATCACCAACCAGCTCGTGCCGATGGTCATCGAGACCTCCGGCCGTGGCGAACGGGCGTTCGACATCTTTTCCCGTCTCCTTCGCGAGAGGATCATCTTCCTCGGTTCCGGCATCGACGAGCACGTGGCCGGCCTGATCATGGCCCAGCTGATCTTCCTCGAGTCCGAAGATCCGGAACGTGACATCTACATCTATGTCAATTCGCCCGGCGGCAGCGTCTCGGCCGGCCTCGGCATCTACGACACGATGCAATACATCCGCCCAGACATCGCCACGGTCTGCGTCGGCATGGCCGCGAGCATGGGGGCGTTCCTGCTCGCCAGCGGTACGGCCGGCAAACGGGCTTCGCTGCCCCATTCCCGCATCATGATCCACCAGCCTTCGGGAGGCGCGCAGGGCCAGGAGACAGACATCCTCATCCAGGCAAGGGAGATCGAGAAGATCCGCCGCCTGCTCGAAGAGCTGCTCGCGAAGCACACCGGGCAGGATGTGCAGAAGGTGCGTGAGGATTCCGAACGGGATCGCTGGATGAACGCCACCGAGGCAAAGGAGTACGGCATTATCGACTCGATCTTCGAAAAACGTCCCGCCCCGGCCAAGGTCGACTGACGACCGAAGGACGAAAAGCAGCAGGAAGACAATATCAGGGTGCCTCCGTGAACCTCGCAACAGGTCACCGGAGGCGCCTGCAAACAGGAAGCATGCAGTAACCCATGAGTGACCATATCACAGCGCAGCATCTCGAGAAAACATACAACCCCCACGACGTCGAAGAGCGCTGGAGGAGCGCGCACTGGGAGGCGCTCGGCGCGTTCCATGCCGAAAGCTCCGGGGTCCGGGAAGAGGGACGCCCCCCCTACACCGTGCTGATGCCTCCGCCCAACGTGACCGGCAGCCTGACGCTCGGCCATGTGCTGAACCATACCCTTCAGGACATCTTCATCCGTTACGCCCGCATGACCGGCCGGGAGGCCCTGTGGCTGCCCGGCACCGACCATGCGGGCATCGCCACGCAGACCGTGGTCGAGCGCAGGCTCCGCGGGGAGGGGATCACGAGGCACGACCTCGGGCGCAAGGATTTCCTCTCCAAGGTCTGGGAGTGGCGCGACGAGTACGGCGGCCTGATCCTGAAGCAGCTGCGCAAGCTGGGCATCTCCTGTGACTGGCGCCGCAACCTGTTCACGATGGATGACCGCGCCTCCGAGGCGGTCATCAACGCCTTTGTCGCCCTCTACCGCGAAGGGCTGATCTACCGCGGGACCCGCATCATCAACTGGTGCCCGGTGTCGCAGACGGCGCTTTCCGACGAGGAGGTGATCATGAAGCCTCGCCGTGACCAGCTTGTCTACGTCAGCTATCCGCTGGCCAAAAACCCCGAACGTTCGATCACCATCGCCACGGTCCGTCCCGAGACCATCCTGGCCGACGTGGCCATCGCGGTCAACCCGAACGATCAGCGTTACAGTGACCTCATCGGGGAGCTGGTCGTCGTGCCGGTCGCCGGACGGCACGTGCCGGTCATCGCTGACGATTACGTGGACATCGAGTTCGGTACCGGCGCCCTGAAAATCACTCCGGCGCACGACCCGAACGACTATGAAGTGGCCAGGCGCCACAACCTGCCGGCCTTTTCTGTCGTGGGGCGCGACGGTCGAATGACCGATGAGTTCGGCTATGCCGGCATGGACCGCTTCGAGGCGCGGGAAAAGATCATCGCCGACCTCCAGGAGCTTGGCCACCTGGTCCGGGTCGAGGAGTACGAGCACAACGTCGGCTATTCGGAGCGCGCCGACGTGGTCGTTGAACCCTACCTCTCCGAACAGTGGTTCGTGAAGATGAAGCCGCTGGCCGAACCGGCCCTGAAGGCGGTCAACGACGGCGAGATCCGTTTCCATCCCGAACACTGGATCAGCACTTACCGCCACTGGATGGAGAACATCCAGGACTGGTGCATCTCCCGCCAGCTCTGGTGGGGGCACCGCATTCCGGCCTGGTACGATGAAAAGGGGAACGTCTGGGTGGCCTCGTCCTATGAAGAGGCGTGCCATCTCGCCGGTACCGACAAGCTGGTTCAGGACGAGGATGTGCTCGATACCTGGTTCTCGTCGTGGCTCTGGCCGCTGACCACTCTCGGCTGGACCGGGCTGCACAGCGACAACGAGGACCTGAGGTCCTTCTATCCGACCAACACCCTCGTGACCGGCCCCGACATCATCTTCTTCTGGGTGGCCAGGATGATCATGGCAGGCATGCACTTCAGGGGCGACGTGCCGTTCCGCGACGTCTATTTCACCAGCATCATAAGGGACATGAAGGGACGCAAGCTCTCCAAGTCCCTCGGCAACTCGCCCGACCCGCTCAAGGTGATCGACACCTACGGCACCGACGCGCTTCGCTTCACCATCGTCTATATCGCACCGCTCGGACAGGATGTGCTGTTCGGCGAGGAGAAGTGCGAGCTCGGCAGGAACTTTGCCACGAAGATCTGGAACGCCTCACGCTTCGTATTCATGCAGCGCGACCGGCACTTCGACTCCCCGGAAGCCTTCGCGGAAGCCTATGCGGCCTTCGTGCCTGATCCGGGCCTTCTTTCCGACTCGGGGCGCTGGCTCATGGCCCGATACAACGCCATGCTCGAACGCTACCACCATGCTATGGACCAGTTCCGGGTGAACGACCTAGTCAAGACTGCCCACGAGTTCTTCTGGGGGGACTACTGCGACTGGTTCCTCGAAGCCCTGAAGAGCGAGCTCTCGGTCGAGGTCAGCGCCGGACAGGCCCGTCATGCGGTCTGCCTCGCGGTGCACGTTCTCGAGGGGACGCTCAAGACCCTGCACCCGGTCATGCCGTTCATCACCGACGAGGTGTGGCACGCGATCGTTCCCCGAGGTACGGATGAGAGCATCGCACTGACCTCCATGCCCCGGGCCGATGCTTCATGGGGAGCGGCGGACGCCATCCCGTTCGATCTGGTGCGCAACATCGTTTCCGAGATCCGCAGCCTCCGCTCGGCCTTCAACGTGCCACACGACTTGCGTGCCGAGGCTGTGGTGAAGGTCTGTTCGGACGAGGCGGAGCGCGCTCTCACTGCTTCCGGCAGGATCTTCCCGGCCATGACGAAGTGCGAGGTTCAAATATCGAAGGGTGTCGAGCGGCCCGAACATTCGGCGGGATCGGTTGTGGACGGCAATGAACTTTTTATACGTCTCGAAGGGTTGATATCATTTGACAAGGAGAAACTGCGCCTGCAGAAGGAGATTTCCAAAGTGTCCGGATATATCGAATCGCTCGAGAAGAAACTGTCCAATCAGGCTTTTTTGGCCAACGCCCCGGCCGATGTCGTGGCGAAGGAGCATGAAAAGCTTGAGGAAGCGCGTTCGCTTGCCGGAAAGCTGCACGAGAACCTTGGAGTGCTTTCCCTGTGATGCATATTAATTTTTCACTCTGAGAAATCCGTTTTTTTTCGGATATTCCGAGCTTGAAGCCGTGTGCCCGCAGGTTGACACCCGGCCTCTCTAATGGGGCTGGTGCAGTGCAGTGTTATATCCTTGCAAGTATCGCGAAGTTCGAAAGAGGACCAATCAATGAGGCAATTGAAAATAAGCAAGCAAATAACCAATAGGGAAAGCCTTTCCCTCGACCGTTACCTTCAGGAGATCGGCAAGTACGAACTGCTGACTGCGGAAGATGAAGTAAAACTGACCATGGCGATCAAGGAAGGCTATGATATGCCGGTCGATACCCCTGAATACAAGCGGGCAAAGCGCGCACTCGACAAACTGATCAAGGGAAACCTGCGGTTCGTGGTGTCGGTGGCCAAACAGTACCAGAACCAGGGGCTCACCCTCGGCGACCTGATCAACGAGGGCAACCTCGGCCTGATCAAGGCCGCAAAGCGGTTCGACGAGACTCGCGGATTCAAGTTCATCTCCTACGCTGTCTGGTGGATCCGGCAGTCCATCCTGCAGGCCCTGGCCGAGCAGTCGCGCATCGTTCGCCTGCCGCTCAACAGGGTCGGCACCCTGAACAAGATCAGCAAGGCTTACAGCCAGCTCGAACAGGAGTACGAGCGCGATCCGAACACCAAGGAACTTGCCAACCTGCTCGACATGGATTCGCAGGATGTGGCAGATACCCTCAAGATCGCCGGGCGCCATGTTTCGGTCGATGCGCCTTTCGCACAGGGGGATGACAACCGCCTGCTTGACGTGCTGCAGAACGATGGCCACATGCCCGACCATGGCCTGAACCGCGACTCCCTGACCCTCGAAGTCGAGCGTTCGCTGTCGGTGCTGGCCCCGAGGGAGGCCGATGTCATCCGTTCCTACTTCGGCATCGGCATGGATAACCCGCTGACCCTCGAAGAGATCGGCGAGAAGTTCAAGCTTACCCGCGAGCGTGTGCGCCAGATCAAGGAGAAGGCCATCCGCCGCCTTCGCCAGTCGGCCTACAACAAGGTGCTGAAGGAGTACATCGGCAGTTGAGCCGCCGGTTCGTCTCAAAGGACATATGCAATAAAAAAAGTCCGCTCTCCTTAATCGGAAAGCGGACTTTTTTATTGTAGCGGCTGCGTTTACTGCAGTCATCTTCCATCACGCCAGTCACGGTTCGGACCGGGCGGGGGTCCGCCAGGACCAGGCCGTCCGTCGCGGTCCCGCCAGCGTTCACGCTCCTGCCTGAACTGGTTTTCCCAGAATCCACGGTCATGCCTGCGGTACTCAAAATCGCGGCGCCGGTTGATGTCGTTCCAGTTGTGCCTTCTCAAGGATGGAGGCAGGTCGAGATCCCTTATGCGTCCCCATGGCCCCCGATAATCGCGGGCCCGGTACCAGTAGCCGTCGCGGTAAATGAAGTACGCATTGTCGGTGTAGACGACATCGTATGGCCCTCCCCAGGATACCGAGAAGCCGTAGTCGTCCAGATAGATGAAATCGGGCCTGCTTTCAAAATTAAATCCCGGACTGCTCCTTGTTCCCATGGCCAGCGGGATATCTGCACGAGCGTCGAAATGCGGGTAGCAAAAGGCGCCACCAGCCAATCCGATTGCCAGCAAAATCTGTTTTTCATTGTTCTCCTCCTGTTTTAACGTTGAAACCGCAAGCTGTCCGAACGTCAGGGGGAGCACTCATCTCAATTATCAAACAATTGCCGGGCTATTATTAGTGCCGGATGATGTTTTTGAGTGTGACGCAAATGAAAACAGGGAGCCAAACCGGCTCCCTGTCTTGTCATGAACTGAATTGTCCGTCCCTTTTGATGTTCCGCAGGATTATCTTCGATCCTGCCGGTCGCCGGGGCCTCCACCGGGCATCGTGCGTCCGTCACGATCATCACGCCGGTCGCGATCGTCACGATTGTCCGGTGCCCGCTTCTCGGCAGGTTTCTGGGGACCCGCCGGTCCACGCTGTTCGGCAGGAGCCGGCTGGCCGAAAAACCGGCCAATTCCTGATGGGGCCGGAGGCCTGTTCGGTCCCTGAGGTCCTGCCGGTCCACGCTGTTCGGCAGGAGGCGGAGGTCCGATCGGTCCGCGATGGTCTGGCTGTGGCGGAGGTCCGATCGGTCCGCGATGGTCTGGCTGTGGTGGAGGTCCGACCGGGCCTCGCCGATCGTCCTGCCATCTACGATCATCCGGTCCTCGCCGGTTGTCAACTCCACGCCAATGTTCACGATCACTTCTGAACCGGTCTTCCCAGAATCCGCGGTCATGCCTGCGGTACTCGATGTCGCGACGTCTCCTGATATCATCCCAGCCGTGTCTCCTGATCGGACCGGGAAGCTCGAAATTGCTGATGCGTCCCCACGGCCCCCGATAGTCGTAAGCCCGGTACCAGTAACCGTCCCGGAAGATGAAGTAGGCGTTCCCGTAATAGATGACGTCATGAGCTCCGCCATACGACACCGAGAACCCGTAATCATCCATGTAGATGAAGTCGGGTCGGCTATCGAAATAAATTCCGGGACCTCCGGGGATGTTGATGCCTATCCGGACATCCGCACGTGCCTCGGTCACGGGCTGTGCTGCAAGTGCACCGGCGAAGCCGATAACCAGCAGAATCTGTTTTTTCATGGAATCCTCTTGTTTTCGTGTTAAATGCTCAGCGTGCTCATGAGGCCATGGTTCTGGGGAAAGCCAGTTCCTCCATGCACTACAAGTGTAGACGACGTTCCTGCCGATATCCTTCGATTTTTTCTGATCCGGTTTCAATGCGGTCCGGAGCCGGGGGGGGGGAGGATGTGTCACATCCGGTGCAGGTAGATGGGGGTCGCCCTGTCGATGTGGAGCTCACTGCAGGCGTTGCCGTTGCGCACACCGATCTCGACCATGCCGCTGCTGCCGATATAGGCGAGCGGACTTCCTGGCTCGACGTCACCATAGGTGTTAGCCATGGGAAGGGAGTGGGCCGTTCCCGCCGTGACGGCCCATGACGCGCCGTCAGCCAACATCGAAGCGTCGAACGAGGTTACGATGTTGCCGAACCGGTCGATGCAGATCACTTCGCCTTTCCAGCCCGGTCCGTTTTCGAACGGCCTGTTGGCGAACATGTCGATTCGGGCGCAGGAGGCGGGGTTGAGCGCGGGACCTGTCTCTTCGAGCGCCACTCCGGCCGCAAGGTGCGCTGCGACCGGCGAAAAGATGTCTCTTCCATGGAATGTCGCGCTCGGATCAGGGCGGTGGTAACGGCTCTCGCTGAGCAGGTGGCAGCGGGCGCCTGGCCATCGATCGAAGACGGGGGTGAGCACTCCGTTGTCGGGCGCGACGAAGCGGTAGGGGCCAGCCTCGACGCAGATCGGTCGCCGTATGGTTCCCACGCCTGGATCGACGATGCACACGAATATCGTGCCCTCAGGGAAAAAGGGGAGCGCCCGGTCGAGATGGAATGCAGCCTCCCGGATGTCCTGGGCATCGATGGCATGGGTCAGGTCGATCACCCGGGCGTGCCTGCAGATCGAGGCGATCACCCCTTTCATGACGCCGACGAAGGTGTCGCTGGTGCCGAAATCGGTCAGGAGTACGATGATTGGCGGCTGGGTCATGAAGTCAGTCGTTTGCTGAACGATACAGCACCACGCCGGCGGCCACGAAGAGGATGTTCGGTAGCCATGCGGCCAGTACGGGGTTGATGAGCCCGCTGTAGCCAATGCTGCTGAGCGCTTTCTGCATGCCGAGGTAAAGAAACCCGACCACAAGGCTGATGCTTGCTTCAAGAGCGAGGCCGCTTCGTTTTTTCCTTGTCGAAAGGGGGACCCCGATCATGACGATGATCATCCCCGCGAAGGGCAGCGCGATCTTGGTGTTGAGCTTGACCCTGGCCTTTTCGAGACCCGGAATGCCTGCCTGCTCCTGTTGGCTGATGAAGCGGTAGAGCTGCCATACGGTCATCTGGTCGGGATCGGCATTGAGCATCCTGAAGGTGTCCGTCGACAGGTCGATCCTTACGGGTTCAGCGCCGGACCTGGTGGTGAACACCTCTGCGCCGTCGGCAAACGAACGGTGCCGGGCGTTGTAGAATATCCATCGCTTTCCGGACGGTACGATCCTGAGCGAGTCGGCGTCGGTGCGGGAGACGAGGCGGTGCCCCTTGAACTCCTCGAGGGAGACTGACGAACCGCTCGCCAGATCGTTTCCGACGTGACCGACAGTCAGGATCCTGTCCTGTGATTCCCTGATGTGCACCATATCGTTTTCGCGGCCCTCGTTTTTCAGGTAGCGTTTCTCGAAGCCTCTTGCCCAGTCATACATTGAGGGTACGACCCAGCATGAATTGACGAAATTTACGAGGGTGATAAGCGTAGCGACGAACAGGAAGGGCTTCAGGAGCCTCGCGAGGCTGACGCCGGCCGATTTCAGGGCCGGAAGTTCGCTCTGCATCGACAGCTTTCCTGTTACGAACAGGGATGAGAGCAGCACGCTCAGGGGCGTCGTCAGCAGGAAGGTCTCTGGCAGGCTGCTGAGGTAGAAGAGCACGATCCGGGCGGTAGGGACGTGATGCTGGAAGAAGTCGTCCAGGTTGTCCACCAGGTGGATCATGGTGAACAGGGCGGCAAAGCTGGCGGAGGAGAACAGGAAGGTCACCAGGAACTGCCGGGAGATGTAACGGTCGATCAGTTTCATCGGGCCGGTTCCCCGTCATCGCGATGCGCCGGGGCGGTCCATGCGGAGGACCGCCTTCGGCAACAGGTTGTTTGCCTGGATGTGCCTTGTTCACCCATGGTCAGTATCCGAAGATCTCTTCGAGGGTGAGGAATTTGACTTCACCATGCTTCCCGAGCGTCTCGAGGTCGAGCTCGCCCTTCTTTCCGAGCACGAGCATAACCTGGTTCCTGTTCCCGAATTTCGATGCATGGAACCGTTCGATATCCTGGAACTCCAGTGAAGGGGTTTTCTCGAATATGTCCTTTCTGATATCGTGGTCGAGTCCGAGCTTCGTTGCCTCCTCCAGGGCAAACAGGATTTCGGTCCTGGTCAGTCGTTCAGTCCGGATTTTCTGGTCGATGCCCGCCTTGGCCGAGGCGAACAGCTCGGGCGATTGAGGGAGCTTGCGCATCAGCCCCTCGAAACCTGCGAGTGCATCGGGCAGCTTGTCAGCCTGGGTGCCGATGTAGCTGAAGACATAGCTATGACGGTTTTTCACCTTGGGAAGCCTGTAGATGGAGAAGACCGAATAGGCGAGCGCCTTGGCCTCCCGCATCTCCTGGAAAACCACGGACGACATGCCTCCGCCATAGTATTCGTTGAACAGCGTGATGAGTGGCACCTGGGAGGCATCGTAACCGTCACCCCTCGACAGCATGATGATCTCGGCCTGGTTCATGTCGTAATCGACCACATAGACCCTGTTCCTGTCGGTCTCGAGCTCCCTGAACGGCTCGGCCGTGCTGATGGGCCTGAATTCGCGGTTGAAGTGCTTCATGCCGCGCAGGCCGGCAAGCAGCTCTTCCGGTTTCTCAGGGCCGTAATAAAGCACCCGGTGGCGGTAGCCCATCAGGTTTCTGATCTCGTCCAGCAGCTCCTGGGGTGTGAGATGCTCGATCTCACGGTCGCTCAGCACGTTGGTGAACGGCGATTTCGGTCCGTACTTGCCGTAGTTGACCATCGCTTCGAAGAGGATCCTGCGTTTCGAAAGCTTGTCGTCCGCCCTCTCCTTGCGGAGGCCGTCCTTGAGCTTTTCGAGCGCAGCAGTGTCGGGTTTCGCATCCTCAAGGAGCTGGTCGAGCAGGGCTACGGCACGTGGGAAGTTTTCCTTCAATCCGGTCAGCTTCAGGTAGACGTAGTCTTCGGAGGTGAAGACCGAAAATGCAGCACCGAGCTTGTAGAGCTCCTGGCTGTACTCGGCTGGGGTCAGCTTCGACGTGCCGAGGTAGGAGAGGTAGTCGAGCGCGGTGTCGATTTTCCTGTTCTGGTTCAGGCCCGTGTCGAAGATGAGGTAGAGGCTGCAGATCTCGTTCTCCTTGTTCTGCAGGTAATGCAGCCTGATATCGGGCTTGAGGTCATAATAGGCGATATCCTTGCGGAAGTCGATGAACGACGGCTTCACATCGGCGGTTTTCCTGGCGATAAGTTCTTCGGCGAAGCTCGACGACTGGTCGCGGTTGACCTTGATCGGGGTGATCGGCGGCTTCTGGATCTTCGCTTCACTTTTGCGCTTGCCGTTCTTTTTGTAGATCGCCACGTAGTTGGCCCCGTAGTGCTTGCGGGCGAATTCGACGATCTGCTGTTTCGTGATCTTTTCGAGGCGCTCGATGCGATGCACATGGCGGTTCCACTCCATGCCCCAGACGAAGGTGTCGACAAAGGCTTCAGCGCGTCCGCGGTTGGTTTCGTACAGCTTCAGCTCTTCGAGCTTGATGTCGTTGATCACGGCTTCGATCAGCCAGTCGGGAAAGTTGCCCTCCTTCACCAGCTCGAGCTGTTCGAGGAGGAGTTTCCTGACCTCGTCGAGGCTCTGGCCGTCGCGCGGCTTCGCGCTGAGGATGTGTGCGGAATAGTCCTTCATCATCACCAGCATGGAGCCTGCGTCCAGCACCCTCTGCTGCTGGTTGAGGTTAAGGTCGATCAGGCCGGCGGTGTGGTTGAAGAGGATCTTGTCGAGGACGGTCAGGGGGTCGGCATCGGCGGAATCGGCGCCGTTGAACCTGAAGCCGAGCACCAGCTCTTCAGCCTCCGGGCCGGTCACGGTCCTGACCACCGGTTTTTCGATGGCCGATTCGACCGGCGGGTGGAACTCAGGAACCTCTTTCGGCTGCAGCGCAGAGAACTTCCGGTCGATGATCCCGATGGCCTTGTCCGGATCGAAGTCTCCGGCGATGCATATGGCCATGTTGTTCGGCACGTAGTATGAGCGGTAGTAATTCATCACGTTCCGGATCGACGGCTTTTTCAGGTGCTCGGCTTTGCCGATGGTGGTCTGCGTGCCGTAAGTATGTTCCCTGAACAGGCCGCTGAACAGCTCTTCCCATAGTTTCCGGCTGTCGCTGTCCATTGTCATGTTCTTCTCTTCGTAGACCGTTTCGAGCTCGGTGTGGAACAGGCGCATGACCGGGTTGCGGAACCGTTCGGCCTCGATGGTCAGCCAGCGCTCCAGTTCGTTCGAGGGGATGTCGTTGATGTAGACGGTCTGCTCGACCCAGGTGTAGGCGTTCGTGCCATGGGCTCCGATGGTGTTGAGCAGCTTGTCGTACTCGTTGGGGACCGTGTATTGCGCCGCCACGTTCGAGATGCTGTCGATGTCGCGGTAGATGGCCGCCCTCTTTTCGGGATCGCTCGTCGTGCGGTACATCTCGTAAAGATCAATGATCTTCTCGAGTTCCACGTGCTCCTTCTGATAATCGAGCGAACCGATGGAATCCGTGCCCTTGAAGAGCATGTGTTCGAGGTAGTGGGCCAGGCCGGTGGTCTCGGCCGGATCGTTCTTGCTTCCGGCCCTGACGGCGATGGATGTGTAGATCCTCGGTTCGTCGCTGTTGGGGCTCATGAATACGGTCAGGCCGTTTTTGAGCTTGTAGATCCTCGTGTGCAGCGAGTCTCCGGGGACTGTCGAGTATGGGTAGTGTTGTTGTTCAGTCATCATGGATTTACAGGAAATGAGATGGAGCAGCATTATACCGAAGGCGAGCGCGGCGCCGATTCTGACAGCTGGGTTCAATGGTCGTCCGGTCATGGTTCGTCGTCATGGTCAATGATCATCGTAATCATCGCGGTTGCCTGCGAAAGCAAAAGCGTACATTACGAAAATTCCGGCAAACCGGCAGGAAAAAAGCTGTCGCAGAGGGTCCCGATTATCCGGCGACAGCGTCAAGAACTATCAATGTGGCTTATTCGTTCTTCTACCGAGATCCGTGACGCGTAACACGTAAGATGGTAATTGTAGATAGATTCGATCTTATTCTTTTCTTGTCACGTGTCACGACCCGCAGCTTACTTGCGAGAAATCATTCTTAATTCGTGACGCGTCACGACCATACAATTCAGCATGCAGTGTAACAGAACAGGCGGCGAGTTCAGGCTGGTGAGTCCTTACAGCCCCACAGGAGATCAGCCGGAGGCCATCAGGGCCCTCACGGAGGGGGTATTGAGGGGCGACCGCTGGCAGACCTTGCTCGGCGTCACCGGGTCGGGCAAGACCTTCACGGCATCGAACGTCATTGCGGCCGTCAACCGGCCCACGCTGGTGCTCAGCCACAACAAGACGCTGGCCGCGCAGCTCTACGGAGAGCTTTGCCAGTTTTTCCCGGACAACGCGGTCGAGTATTTCATCAGCTATTACGATTTCTATCAGCCGGAGGCATACATCCCTTCGCTCGACAAGTACATCGCCAAGGACCTCAAGATAAACGACGAGATCGAACGGCTTCGTCTTCGGGCCACCAGCTCGCTTCTCAGCGGCCGTAACGACGTGATCGTGGTCAGCTCCGTGAGCTGCATCTATGGCCTCGGTTCGCCGGAAGACTGGCTTTCCCAGATCGTCGAACTGCGCCGCGGCATGGAGATGGACCGGGACGAGTTCCTGCAGAAGCTCGTGTCGCTGCACTATTTCAGGGATGACGTGGACCTCTCGCCCGGGCGCTTCCGCGTGCGCGGGGACGTGATCGACCTTATCCCCGGCCATGAGGAGCTGGCCCTGCGTGTCGAATTCTTCGGCAGCGAGATCGACAGCCTGCAGGCCTTCGACCCGAAGAGCGGCGAGATAATCGGATCGGAGGAGTACTCCTTCATCTATCCCGCCCGTCAGTTCGTCGCCGACGGGGAGAAACTGGAGCGGGCCATGACTGACATCGAGAATGAGCTGGCCGAAAGGCTGAACGCGCTTCGCGCGGATGAACGGCTGGTCGAGGCTCAGCGGCTTGAAGAGCGGACCCGCTATGACCTGGAGATGATGAAGGAGCTGGGGTACTGCTCCGGCATCGAGAACTATGCCCGCCACCTTGCCGGGCGTCAGCCGGGGGAGCGCCCGTGGTGCCTGCTCGACTATTTCCCCGAGGAGTACCTGGTCATCGTCGATGAATCACACGTGACCCTGCCGCAGATCCGTGGTATGTACGGAGGCGACCGTTCGAGGAAGACCGTGCTCGTCGAGCACGGGTTCCGGCTGCCTTCGGCGATGGACAACCGGCCGCTGCGTTTCGAGGAGTTCGTGGAGATGGTGCCTCAGATCATCTGCGTCAGCGCCACGCCCAGTGAGTATGAGCTCGTGCAGTCGGGCGGGGTGGTCGTCGAGCAGCTGGTGCGTCCGACCGGGCTGCTCGAACCGCTTATCGAGGTGCATCCGGTCGCCGGCCAGATCGACCACCTGCTCGCGCGTATCCGGGCCTGCATGGCCAAGGGGCAGAAGTCGCTGGTCATGACCCTGACCAAGCGCATGGCCGAAGACCTGCACGCCTATTTCAGGAAAGTGGGGCTGCGGTCGCAGTACCTTCATTCGGAGATCAAGAGCCTGGAGCGCATACAGATCCTCAGGGAGCTGCGTGCGGGCGACATCGACGTGCTCGTGGGGGTGAACCTGCTGCGCGAAGGGCTTGACCTGCCCGAGGTGGCGCTCGTGGCCATCCTTGACGCCGACAAGCAGGGGTTCCTCCGCGATGCCAGGTCGCTCATGCAGATAGCCGGCAGGGCGGCGCGCAACGTCGACGGCATGGTGATGTTCTATGCCGACAAAATCACCGACTCGATGCGCGACGTGCTCGACGAAAGCTCCCGCCGCCGCCGCATCCAGGAGCAGTACAACCTGACGCACGGCATCGAGCCCCGTTCGATCATCAAGTCGGTCGATCAGGTGCTGAACACGACCAGCGTGGCCGATGCCGAGGAGCGGTACCGCCGCAAGCGACTCGGGCTGCAGAAGCGGCCCGAAATGGAGCTGCAGGGGCTGCTCAACAGGATGAGCCGCGAGGAGGTGCTGCACATGGTGGCCGAACTGAGCGCTGAAATGCAGGTCGCCGCTGAAGAGACCGATTACGAAAAAGCAGCGTATCTGCGCGATGAAATCGTCATGCTCCAGGAGAAGATCGCGCAGTATCCGGGGTGACGGGCATTGACGATTGCCGGCGATTTCATATATAACATTATGCGAGTATACGCGAGACCCGACGGTTTCGACAAATTTTTACTGCGGAGTACCGGACATCCATGCTGGCCCAGATAGAACAGGAACATTACGAGAAGCTTCACGAGATTCTCCGGCTTTGCCGGGCTAACCTGAAGAACTACGACGAGTCGCTTATCCAGCGAGCCTTCTTCATGTGCTACCGGGCGCACGAGGGGGAGAAGCGCGCCTCGGGCGAACCGTTCTTCTACCATCCCGTGGAGGTCGCCAAGCTGCTGGTCACCGAGCTTCCGCTTGATGGCGTCTCGGTCGCGGCCGCGTTGCTGCATGACGTGATCGAGGACAGCGGGTACACCTACGAGGATATCGCGGCTGATCTCGGCACCGAAGTGGCGGACATCGTGGAGGGACTGACCAAGATCTCCGAGATCATGACCAACCGGGAGACCACAGAGGCCGAGGGCTTCAGGAAAATGCTGCTCTCCATGGTCAAGGACATCAGGGTGATCCTCATCAAGTTCTGCGACCGCCTGCACAACATGAGGACCCTCGATTCCTTGCCCGAACACCGCCGGCTGAGGATGGCCCTCGAAACGCGCGACATCTACGCTCCGTTGGCCCACCGTTTCGGTCTCGGCAAGATGAAGGTCGACCTGGAGAACCTCGCGCTCAGGTATATCGACCCGGAGATGTACGATTTCCTGCTCAAGAAGGTGCGCCTCAGCAGGAACGAGCGCATCGCATACATGAACAAGATGATCGTGCCGATCAAGGCCGATCTCGAAAAGCAGGGGTTCGTCGTCGAGCTGCAGGGACGGGCCAAGCATCTCTTTTCGATCTACAACAAGATGCGTCTGAAGAACAAGGAGTTCGAGGACATCCACGACCTGTACGGCATCCGCGTCATCATCGACACGGACAAGATCTCCGACTGTTTCGCGGTTTACGGCTACATAACGCAGAAATATCCGCCGATTCCGAGGCACTTCAAGGATTACATCTCCATCCCGAAGCATAACGGCTACCAGTCGCTGCATTCGGCCATCATCGGCCCGAAGGGCTATGTGATCGAGCTGCAGATCAGGACGCGGCGGATGCACGAGTTCGCGGAGCTCGGCGTCGCGGCCCACTGGCGCTACAAGGAGAAGATCTCCCGTGACGATGCTGCGGTCGACTCGTTCCTCAAGTGGGCGCGCGAGCTGATCAAGGACGCCGATACGGCGGCCGCGTTCATGGAAGGGTTCAAGCTCAACCTTTATCATGACGAGATCTATGTCTTCACCCCTAAGGGCGACATGAAGATCCTTCCGGCCGGCGCCACGCCGATCGATTTCGCCTATGCCATCCACACCGAGATCGGCAACGGATGCATTGGCGCCAAGGTGAACGGCAAGATTGTCCGCCTGAACGCCGAGCTCAAGTCGGGCGACCGCGTCGAGGTGATTACCTCGAAGAACCAGAAGCCGAAGGCCGACTGGCTCAAGATCGTCGTGACCCACAGGGCGAAGCTCAAGATCAGGTCGGCCATCAACGAGGAGCGCCGCCAGGAGATCGAAAAGGGGCGCGGCATGTGGGAAAAGATGCTTACCGGGACCAGGAAGCTGCTCACCGAGAACGATGCGATCCGCCTGATACGCAGGCATGGCATCAAGACCCCTTCAGACCTGTTCAGCGCGCTCGCCAACCAGCAGATCAGCAGCGAGGAGGTGATCGAGAGCATCACCAACCCGCAGAAAGGCGCCGAAGCGGCCGAGAAATCCGCCCACGCGAAATTGCCGTCACAGGATTTCGCGGAGATCGCCCGTCAGGTGCAGGAGCGGCCGACCGATCAAAAGGACGAAGTGATCATCTCAGGGCTGAACAACATCGCCTACGCTTACGCAAAGTGCTGCAATCCCGTGCCGGGCGATGACATCATCGGGTTCGTGACGACCGAAGGCGCGGTCAAGATTCACCGCAAGAACTGCGTCAACGTCACCAACGAGAACCTGGTGAAGAGCGAGCGGATCGTTTCGGTCGCCTGGAACCGGAAGCTCGAGTCCGAATTCCTCGCCGGCATCCGCATCGTCGGGGAGGATAAGATCGGCATGACGAACCAGATCACGGCTGTCATCTCCAAGTTCGACACCAATATCCGGAGCATCGCCCTGAATGCCAAGGACGGCATATTCGTCTGCAACCTGATGATTTTCGTCAGGAACATCGACAAACTGACCACCCTGATGGACAAGCTCAAGAAGGTGCAGGGGGTGTTCACCGTCGAACGACTGTCAAGTTAAGAAGTGACGGGTGACGAGTGACAAGTGAAGCGTGACGGCAGTCAATGGAGGGGGTTCTCCATTGACTGCCGTTTTGTTTCTCACAGCTTAAACTCCAAACCGAAGGCGGCGGTGGTGCCGAGGTCGATGTTACGGCTGACGGCCCCGGTGGCCCGGACAGGGCCGTTTCCGAACCTCGCTCCTGCGGAGATCACGGAGGGGTTTGTGCCTGCTCCCATCATCACGACGATCGAAGGCATGAGCCTGAACTCTCCGGCCGTGAGGATCCTCCCGGGACCATCGGGATTCCCCTGCACGTCGGTCGTGAGCAGGTTCCCGTTTTCGAACCGGTACGAAAGACCCGCCAGCGTGGTTCTCGGTACGGGTATTTTCGAAGCGCCGATCGTGGGCGAGTTGAGGTTGAAGGAGCTTATGCCGAGCATGAGCCCTGGTCTGAGCTCGGCAACAAGGCCGGCGTTTACTCCTGTGGCGGCGCGGTCGGGAAAGCCGTCGATCCGGAGCGACATCCTTGAGATGGAGATGCCGGCGTGGATCGAAGATGCCAGAGTCCGGGAGTACCCGATCGAAACCGTCCGCTCCTGATAGCCGTTCGGGGCGAACCGCTCTCCCGCCGAGGAGAGTGTGCCGTCATGGTCGAAAGGAAGGCTTGCCCAGCTCGCGGCGACTGCGGTCGTGGCGAGCTGCTTCTCACCGTAGGGGACTGCATATGCCGCATCGATCGAGATCCCTTTCGAGAGTGAGGGGGAGGCCGGATTGTAAAGCATACCGAAGGCATCCCCGTCGACGGCCGCCATGGCTCCGGCCATGGCGAGGCCTCTCGGATCCGAAGGGGTGAACTCGAACGATGCGTACAGCGGGGACGCGCTCATGCAACAGCACAGCGCGAGGATGACAGGGGTCTTGCGCATGGTGACAGGGGTTTGGGGGTTTCCTGTGGGCATCGACACGACGGAAGCGTATCAATGCCATAGCCATTCAGGATAATTTAGCGACAGAAAACGGATTCCTGGAGAAATTTATGCCTGAATCCGGAGATATTCGTGGGATGAATCTGTTTTGGGACGGGTGTTTACGAATGTTATATTTTTTTGAAGAGCCTTATCGCATCCGGCACGGTCGTCCTGCATCCAGGGCTGAAACCGACCGGGAAAATCAACAGGGAGTCACGAATGTTACGTTACATGTCCAGAATTTTTCCGTTCCTCATCGCACTCGTCATGCTCAGCGGGTGTGGATACAACACCATGCAGCAGAACGAGGAGGCTGTCAACCGCGCCTGGGGTGACCTCGAGTCGCAGCTCCAGCGCCGTTCCGACCTGGTGCCCAATCTCGTGGCCACGGTCAAGGGGGCTGCCAATTTCGAGAAAGAGACCCTTCAGGCGGTCATCGAGGCCCGGGCGAAGGCAACTTCGATCCAGCTTACTCCCGAGATGCTCAGCGATCCTGCGGCAATGTCCAAATTCCAGGCCGCGCAGGGTCAGCTTTCCTCCTCCCTTTCGAGGCTGCTGGTCGCTGTCGAGCGTTACCCCGAGCTGAAGGCGACCCAGAACTTCAGGGATCTCCAGGTCCAGCTCGAAGGCACCGAGAACCGGATCAGCGTCGCGCGACAGCGCTATAACGAGGCGGTGCAGGTGTTCAACTTCTCCATCCGCCAGTTCCCGAATTCGATGACCAACGGCGTGTTGCTCAAGCTCAAGCCCAAGGCGTATTTCAAGGCTGATGAGGCTGCCAGGGTCGTGCCCCAGGTTAAATTCTAGGCTTGTCGAACGTGTATCGCCGTACTGGCATGGGATGGCTGGCCCCGTTCATCGGCCTGTTGCTCGCCGTTTTCGCCGCGCATCCGCTTCATGCGGTTCCAGCAAAGGTTCCTGCGCTCACCGGACGGATCAATGATTATGCCTCGATGATCTCCCCGCAGGCGCGGGCGGTCATCGAGGGGAAGCTCCAGGCCCTCGAACAGGCCGAATCGACCCAGATCGCCATCCTCACGGTACCATCCCTCGGGGGGGAACCGATCGAGGATTATTCGATAAGGGTGGCCGAGGCATGGAAGCTGGGGGACAAGGCGCGTGACAACGGCATCCTGCTGATCGTCTCGAAGGGGGACCGCAAGGCCAGGATCGAGGTCGGTTACGGTCTCGAGGGGCGTGTGACCGACCTGCAGTCCGGGAGGATCATAAGCGAGATCATCAGGCCGGCTTTAGCGAAAGGGGATTTCGACTCCGGCTTCATTGGGGCCGTCGATGCCCTCGTGGCGTCGGCCAAGGGCGAGTTCAAGGCGCCGGCACCCAGGAAAAAGACAGAGCAGAAAGCTCCGTCGATCCCCTTGGTCTTCATCATCCTGATAGCACTGTTCATCTATCTTCGCATGTTCGGGGGGCGGCGCGGCGGCGGCCCGTTCATATTCGGGGGCATGCCGGGACCTGGTGGCGGCTTCTCTTCGGGCGGCGGCTTCGGAGACGGTGGTGGAGGATTTGGCGGGGGCGGCGGCGGTTTCGGCGGTGGCGGAGCCTCGGGTGACTGGTAGGAGGTGCAGGTTACATGACAATTCAGGAGCACAAGGGATGAACGACGCTATCCGAAAGTTTCTTACGGCCGCCGAGCGGCTGGAGATCGAAAAACGGGTGAAAACCGCGGAGTCAGGTACTTCGGGCGAGATCGTGGTCATGGCCGTCGGGGCCAGCAGCCACTATCCCTCGGCCACCATGGCGGGCGGTGCAACGATCGCTCTTCTTCTGTCCATCACGGGCATGTACCAGCTCCGGAGCGAGAATATGTGGCTGTTCCTCATGCTTTTCGCCCTCATGTTCATTGCCGCCCATGAGCTTGTCAAGCGGATCCCTTTGCTGAAGCGGCCCTTTGCGGCACGACGCGAAATGGTTGAAGAGGTCGAGGAGGCCTCGATCAAGGCGTTTTACCTTCGCAAGGTTCACGAAACCACCCATCGCGCCGGAATTTTCATCTACATCTCGCTGTTCGAGCGCAGCGTTCGGGTGCTGGCCGACAGGGGCATCGACGCGAAGGCCGGACCGCAGGCATGGAAGGAGATCGTCGACCTGATCACGAACGGCATCAATGCGGGCAGGCAGTCCGAGGCGATCATCGAAGCTGTGGATCGCTGCGCCGCTCTGCTGCGCCTCCATTTCCCCGGAAGCGGACCTGGCCTTAATGAACTGGGCGACGTCATGATCATCGGCACTCCTGATCATTAGCCATATTGGCCGGAAATCCGTATCCTTCAATTTGCCGTCAAGGCACTTACCGGCGGGGTAACCTGTTGTGCCGCCTGTGAAATAGTGCTTTGATGTTTGACCCGAAATGTTTTTTTACAAGGCAGTCTCCATTCAGTCCCAACGCAGCAGAAAAGAGTTTCAATGAAAAAAACAGCGCTGTTTTCCTGGCATGAACAGGCCGGGGCCAAAATCATCGATTTCGGCGGATTCCTCATGCCCGTGCAGTATGCCGGCATCATCGCCGAGCACAGGGCAGTTCGAGAGGCCGCAGGCCTTTTCGATGTCTCCCACATGGGCAATTTCTATGTCAGGGGGGAACGCTCCCTGGAGTTCCTTCAGTACCTTACGACCAACGATCTCGGGAGGGTCAGGGACGGCCAGGCGCAGTACACCCTCATGCTCTACCCGGATGGGGGCATCGTCGACGACCTGATCATCTACAGGATCAGTGCCGATACCTTTTTCCTGATAGTCAACGCCAGCAACTGCGAAAAGGACTTTTCGTGGATCAGTGAACATATACGGGAGTTCGATGGCGTCACGCTCGAGGACAGGACCGGCAGCCTCTCGCTGATCGCGCTGCAGGGGCCTAAATCCATGGATATACTCGACCGGGTGTTCCCCGGGGAGGGTCTGCGCGACCTCGGTTCCTTCCATTTCCGCACCCTTTTACGGGAGGGGGCTGAGATCATGGTCGCCCGTACCGGCTATACCGGCGAGGAGGGGGTCGAAATCTGTCTTCCGAATGAGCAGGCCGTATCGCTCTGGACTGCGCTGATGGCAGCCGGCAAAGATGACGGCATCCAGCCTATCGGGCTTGGCGCCCGCGATACGTTGCGCCTCGAAATGGGTTACTCGCTTTATGGCCATGAGATCGAAAGGGATGTCAACCCGCTTGAAGCCCGCCTGAAGTGGGTCGTCAAGATGGGCAAGCACAATTTCATCGGCAAGCAGGCCTGCGAGCAGGTGGAGATCGACCGCAGGAACGGTGTGGTGGGTTTCGCCCTCGAGGGGCGCGCCATTCCACGACAGGGCTTCAAGGTCTACAACAGCGACCATCAGGAGATCGGTCATGTCTGCAGCGGAACCATGTCCCCAACCCTCCAGGAGCCTATCGGCACGGCGAGCGTTCTGGTGGAATACACTGGCACCGGTACAGGGTTGTTCGTCGAAATCCGTGGGGCGCTTCATCCGGGTTTTGTCCGGGCGCTGCCGTTCGTTCATGTCGAAAGATCCTGAACTGACAATCTGTATGCCCCTTTTGAAGATCATGTCCGGCATCAAGGCCCTCAGCAAGGAGAACCTGGTCAGGGAAGTTGGAGGCATCGTCGTGATGCTGCTCACGCTGTTTTTCATGGCTACGGTGCTGTACTACCCGTTTTATCCTGAAAATTTCGAGTTCTACACTTCGACGCTTTCATGGTATGACGTATTCAGCCCGGCGGCGAAGGCTGTGGAGACGCGTATACATAACCCGTTCGGGCTGTTGGGGCCGAGGATATCCGCGTTTTTCATCCATGACATGCTCGGCTACCCCTCGGTAGTGCCGATGTTTTCGCTTTTCGTGCTCGGCTGGCAGCTTTTCAGGAGGAAACCCCTCAGGTCCGCAGCCCTGTTCATGATCTATGCCCTCCTGATTTCGCTCGACCTTTCTGCTGTTTTCGGCCTGACGTGGGCACGGTTCAGTGACAACATGGCCGGAGCCACCGGGCGAATGGTCGCCGAGTTCCTTTCGAGAGTGATCGGCCCGGCCGGCGCATGGACATTGGTCCTGACGGCCGGCCTGGCCCTTACCTTCCTCATGGGGCGAGAGGTGATTTCAAGGACGGTTTCGTCAACGTTCGCATTCTTCGGCAAGGTGTCGAGGTCCATGGTGGCCCTGAAAGCCGAAAGGGCCAGGCTTCACAGCAAGAAGGCTGCACAGAAGGCGGAGGAGAGGGATCGTCGCAAGGCTGCCAGGGAGGCGAAAGCTCTTGAGAAAAGCATGAAAGCCGCATCACCGAAGAGCCAGGTTCCTGATCCCAAACCAGTTCCGGAGAAGCCTCCTGTCACAAAGAAGCCCTCTGCACCGCCGTACGAGGTGAAAGAGCTTCCATCGCCGGAGCCACACGTTCAGCAAGCCTTTGATGAGCCGGAACCGGAGCACGAGATTTTCCCGGGCGGGGATGACGGGCCCGAGATGGTCATCAGGCAAGTCGTCCACGAGCAGGAGGCTGACCTCGATGCCCGCAGCCTCAAGGTCAGGACCCGCAACAGGGTGCCATATCGCTTTCCCTCGATCGACCTGCTCCAGAAGCCGAAGGATGATGATGAAAGCTATGACGAGCGCCATCTTGCCGAGAGCAAGAACCGCCTGCTCGAGAAGCTCAGCATTTACAAAATCGACGTGGTGAAGATCGCCACGACCGTCGGCCCCCGGGTTACCCTGTTCGAGCTCGAACTGGCGCCCGACGTGAAGATCAGCAGGGTCAAGACGCTGGAGAACGACCTTGCCATGGCTTTGGCCGCAAGGGGAATCAGGATCATCGCCCCCATTCCGGGAAAGAACGCCGTCGGTGTCGAGATACCGAACGGCAAGCCCAAGACCGTGCTGATGCGCTCGGTGCTGCAGGTCGAGAAGTTCAAGAACAACACGATGGCCCTGCCGATCGTCCTTGGCAAGACCATTTCGAACGAAGTCCTGATCGAAGACCTCGCGACCATGCCCCACCTGCTGATCGCCGGCGCGACGGGTGCCGGCAAGTCAGTCGCGATCAACGTGATTCTGACGAGCCTCCTCTATTCGAAGCGGCCGGACGAGGTCAAGTTCGTACTGATCGATCCGAAGCGTGTTGAACTTTCGCAATACCAGAAGCTGAAAAACCATTTCCTGCCGAAGATCAGGGGACTCGAGGACCAGATCATCATCACCGATCCCAAGAAGGCCTCAGGCGCGTTGCAGTCCGTCGTCCGCGAGATGGAGCGGAGGTACGAGATGCTCGAGGCGTGCAGCGTTCGCAACATCCGCGAGTACAACCGGAAACTGCCGGACGAGGCGATGTTCTATCTCGTGGTCGTCATCGACGAACTTGCCGACCTGATGATCACTGCCGGCCGGGAGGTCGAAGAGCCCATCACCAGGCTCGCCCAGATGGCCAGGGCCGTCGGCATCCACCTGATCGTTGCCACGCAGCGGCCGTCGGTCGACATCATCACCGGAATCATCAAGGCGAACTTCCCGTCGCGCATAGCTTTCCAGGTAGCCAGCAAGGTCGATTCCCGCACGATACTCGACGTCTCCGGCGCCGACCAGCTGCTCGGCAACGGCGACATGCTGTTCCAGTCGGCCACGATGCCCAAGCCCGGTCGCGTCCAGTGCCCCTTTGTCTCATCGGATGAGGTCGAGGCGATCACCTCGTTCATCGGTTCGCAACCCGAGCAGAAGGATGATTACACCCTGCCGGAGGCCCCCCCGTCAGGCAATGGATCGTCGTCGGGTTCAGGACAGGACAGGGACGGGCGTGACAGCATGTTCGAGGAGGCTGCCAGGCTCGTCGTCATGCACCAGCAGGCGAGCGTGTCGCTTCTGCAGCGGCGCCTGAGGCTCGGTTTCAGCCGTGCCGGCAGGGTGATGGATCAGCTGCACGACTGCGGGATTGTCAGCGCCGGCGACGGAAGCAAGCCCAGGGAGGTGCTCATTGCCAACGAGGACTCACTGGAGCTGCTGCTGAGGAACCTGGATTGATGACGTGACGCGTGAGCAATAAGCCTTTAAACGTCACGTGTTACACATCACTGCGTCACGACAAATACGACGGGAATTATTTTATATCTGTGCCGGTTCTGGATATTATTGGTATAAATTTCATACCGAAAGTATCATGGAATTTGATTTCGATCCCGATAAGAGCGCGATCAACAAACTGAAGCATGGTATCGATTTCCTGGAAGCACAGGCATTGTGGGAGGATGGGAACCTTGTCGAAATCCCTGCCAGAACTTCCGATGAGCCTCGATTCATGGTTATCGGTAAAATTGGGGTCAGATGCTGGTCGGGAATCACCACATACAGGAGCAACACGATCAGGATAATTTCAGTCCGGCGATCCCGGCCTGAGGAGGTAGCAATCTATGAGAGCACAGGAATTCGATAAGAAGTTCGAGACGGATGAGGATATGACCCCCCTCCTCGACATTGAGCATGCCAGAAGGGCAAATCAGGAACAAAGACGCGTGAACGTTGATTTTCCCGTCTGGATGATCGACTCTCTTGACAGGGAGGCCAGGCGGATGGGTGTTTCGCGACAATCGATCATCAAGGTCTGGCTGGCCGAGCGGCTCCATCATCAGCAAGGTGGTGCCAGAGAGAGTGCTCAATAGTGGGAAAATGAAGGACCTGCTAAAAAAAGGCCCGGGGAGGTGCTTGTTGCCAACGAGGATTCCCTGGAGCTGCTGTTGAGGAACCTGGATTGATGACGTGATGCGTGACTAGGAGGATGTACTTCATGGACGAAGAAGGATACGATTCTCCGCAGCACAGTCTTAATCTTCGTCCCTGTTGTCCTTGATGTCCTTTTCTCAAAACAGTAAGGCCGCCCTCGGGCGGCCTTACTGTTTTATGCTCTGTTTCAATATCAGACCGCCTCAACCCTCGCGATTTCCGGATTGGCTTTCTTGATGGCCTGTTCCACGCCGGCGCGCAGGGTCAGGGTGCTCATGGGGCAGGAGCCGCAAGCTCCGAGGAGCTTGACGTCCACGACCATGTCCTTGGTGATGCCGACAAGCTGGCAGTCGCCGCCGTCTACCTGCAGGTAAGGGCGTACGGTTTCAAGCGCGCTGATGACCCTATCGTAAAGCGGGTCGCTGTTTGGCAGATAATCCTTCATGTTACTGTTGATTGTGCGTTGTGTTGGGTAAAAATGGGGGTGCTTTTTCAGGCACCTGACCTAATATCACTCACCCCCGTGAAAAAAACAAGCATCACCGGCTTGAAAGCCGGGGCAATTGAATTTAGGGCACCTCTATTTCCGGCCCATCAGGTGGCGCAAGATGCATTCAGCATCGAGATCTGTCGGGCGATCTCTCCTGCAACCTGTCGGGCGGCCACTGAGGTCGGAGCGTCCGGATTGCTGATAATGAAGGGTTTTCCGGAGTCGCCCCCTTCGCGGATCGAGCTGCTGATCGGGATCGCGCCGAGGAAGTTCAGCCCGTTCGCCTTCGCGAATTTTTCGCCTCCCTGACGCCCGAATATATAGTCCCTGCTGCCGTCGGGAAGTTCATACCAGCTCATGTTCTCCACCACCCCAAGGATCGGCACCTCCACCTTCCTGAACATGGTGACCGCTTTCGACACGTCGGCCAGGGCAACATCCTGCGGAGTGGTCACGATGACCGTGCCGGTGAGGGGCAGGGCCTGGACGAGGGTCAGCTGGATGTCGCCGGTGCCGGGCGGAAGGTCGAAGATCAGGTAGTCGAGCTCCTGCCAGTCAACGTCGGTGATGAGCTGACGGATGGCGCTCGAAGCCATGGGTCCCCTCCAGATCAGGGCGGTTTCGCTGTCGACGAGGAATCCGATCGACATCAGCTTGACGCCGTACTGTTCGATCGGGATGAGCTTGCCTTCGTAAAGCTCGGGCCTGGCGTTCTGCAGTCCGAACATGGTGGGGATGCTCGGGCCGTAGAGGTCAGCGTCGATGAGTCCGACCCTGGCGCCAGAGGCCGCGAGGCTGACGGCGAGGTTGACCGATACGGTGGATTTGCCGACGCCGCCCTTGCCCGAAGCGACCGCGATGATGTTTTTGACGTTTTCCAGCACGATCCGCTGCGGTGCTCCGTGGCCTCCGCTGGTGCCATGGCCTCCGTGGCCGTGGTGTCCACCATGGCCGCCATGGTGGCTGCATGAGGAGGTGACCTTCGAGTCCATCTTCACCTCGATCGAGGCGGCTTCCGGAACGGCGGTCCTGACCGCGGCGATGCATGACTGTTTGATCGACTCTTTCATGGGGCAGGCAGGCGTGGTCAGCACGACCGTGAAGGAGACGTTTCCGGCCTGATCGACCTCGATCTCCCTGACCATGCCGAGCGTCACGAGGTCACTGCCCAGGTCGGGCTCCATGACGGTGCTCAGCGCTGCAATGATTTGCGATTCCTGTATTGGAGACATAGAGGAATTAGTTGACAGTTGATAATTGATAGTTGATAATGAAGAGGGGGTGCGCTTGGGATAAGGGACTTACAAGGTCCTGCAGGTCCCACTCTTAAGTTCCCGCTATTCAACGGCAGAAACCACTTGGGGGTTCCCGCCGTTTCGAACGTTTATTTCCTGACGAACTTCATGGTGATCGGGATACCGTCCAGCGGGAAGCTTTCCCGCATCCGTTTTTCAAGGAATCGCCGGAAATTGTTTTCGAGCAGCTCCGGATCGTTGCAGAAGAATGCGAACACCGGGTGCGATGCCTCGATCTGCGTCATGTACTTGATCTTCAGCTCCTTGCCCGACTTCGTCGAAGGGTGCCTCATGGCGATCGTCTCCTGCAGGAAGCGGTTCAGCGCGCTGGTGCTGATCTTTTCTCGCCGGTGGATGGCGATCTCCGCAGCCGTGTCGATGGCGCGGTAGCAGTTCTTCCTGGTCAGTGCCGAAGTGAAGATGACCGGGATGTAGCCGAGGTTGCCGAGCTGCCCTGTCAGCGTGTCCGTGAATTTCTTGCTGGTCTTGGAGTCCTTCTCGACGAGGTCCCACTTGTTGACCAGGATCATTACCGCTTTCTTTCTTTCCACGGCCATGTTGATGATCTTCATGTCCTGGCTTTCAAGGCCGAGCTGCGCGTCGAGCAGCACCAGCGCGACATCGCAGCGTTCGATGGCCCTCTCTGTTCGGAGGGAACTGTAATACTCGATGCCCGCATCGATCTTGGTCCGCTTGCGGAGGCCGGCCGTATCGATAAGGGTGAACTCCTGCTGGTTGCGCTTGAAGGCCGTGTCGATGGCATCACGCGTCGTGCCGGGGACGTCCGACACGATCTGGCGTTCGGTGCCGAGCAGGGCATTGACCATGCTCGACTTGCCCACGTTCGGGCGGCCGAGTACTGCAAGCCTGATCGTCCGATCCTCGTCGATCCCCTCGCCTTCAGGGCATGGAAGCGAGTTGAGCACATCTTCCAGCAGGTCAGCCACACCGCTTCCGTCCCTGGCCGAAATCAGGTAGGGGTCGGTAAAGCCGCTTCTTATGACGGTTTCTGCTTCGAGGGCGACCTGCGGGTTGTCCACCTTGTTGACCACGAAGAAGATCTTCTTGTCCTTGAATGTCCGCTGGAGGATCTTGGTGATATCGAGGTCAAGGTAGGTCAGGCCTGAACGGGCATCGACGATGAAGATGACGGCGTCTGCGTCCTGGATGGCGTGCATGGTCTGCTCGAGCATGGCCACGCTGAGGGCGTCGTTCTCGGGTGCGTAGCCACCGGTGTCCATCAGCAGGAACTGCTTGCCCTGCCATTCGCCGGGGCAGATGTGCCGGTCCCTGGTGACGCCGGGCGTTGGGTCGACGATGGCGCTCCTCTCTCTGAGGATTCTGTTGAAGAGGGTCGATTTGCCGACGTTGGGCCGGCCGACGAGGGCGATCAAGGGTTTCATGTCAAAACTGCGTAAGCGGCCGCAGGGCTTGCCGCGTCCGGGTTGTTGAACTCACAGGGAAGAACAAGGTATAATAGTTTGTAGAATTAATCGAAATAAATTACATTGCTCAACTTATTTTTCGGAATAGTCCAGATAATCCATTGTGAAGCATGAGCAAGACGTTAAGTTTTAAAACATACTCTGCCAAACCGGTAGAGGTGGAAAAGGCATGGTATGTCATTGATGCGGAAAACCAGGTACTCGGCAGGCTGGCCGTCCAGATCGCGATCGTTCTGAGGGGCAAGCACAAGCCGCAGTTCACTCCGCACATCGATACCGGTGATTTCGTGGTTGTGACCAACGCCGAAAAGGTTGCCCTGACCGGAAAGAAGCAGGACGACAAAACCTACTTCTCACACTCCAATTACCCGGGTGGTGTCAGGATCGACAGCGTCAAGGACCTGCTCAAGAAGAAGCCTGAGCGGATCATCGAGAAAGCTGTGTGGGGCATGCTCCCGCACAACAACCTCGGCAGGCAGCTGTTCAGGAAACTGAAGGTCTATGCCGGTCCGGAGCACCCGCATACCGCGCAGTGCCCGCTGGAAATGAAAATCAAATAATAAATACAACGTATACTGATGAAAGAGGTTATCGATACCGTCGGACGCCGCAAGACCTCGGTTGCAAGGGTTTTTATGTCGCCGGGCAAGGGCAGGATCGTGGTCAACAAGCTTCCGATCGAAGAGTATTTCAAGGATGAGTTCAAGAGGAGCCAGGCGTTGAAGCCGCTGGTGGTTGCCGAAAAGCAGAACGATTTCGACATCAAGGTCAACGTGCGTGGCGGCGGTGTTACCGGTCAGTCCGGCGCAGTCTGTCTCGCCATCGCAAGGGCGCTGGTCGAGTTCGACGAATCCATTCGTGCAACGCTCAGGACCGATCGTCTCCTCACCAGGGATCCCCGTATGGTCGAGCGTAAGAAATACGGCCGCAAAAAGGCTCGTAAGTCCTTCCAGTTCTCGAAGCGCTGATATCTGTTTTTTTTCTGTAGTCAATATTTCACATACCCTGCCATTCCGGGCCACCGGATGAGGTTCGCGGGAAGTGTCAGGCACTCGATGTGCCTGATCCCGGGGACAGGGGCAGGGTAGAGGAACAACTAAACAAAAGGATGACCACCATGTCACACTTTCAGCTTGAAGAAATGCTCAAGGCCGGCGTGCACTTCGGTCACCTCGCCCGCCGCTGGAGCCCGAAAATGAAGCCGTACATCTTCATGGAGAAGAACGGCGTCCACATCATCGACCTCAAGAAGACCCTCGTCCTGGCCGATGAGGCCCTCAAGGCGATCGGGGCCATCGCCTCGACCGGCAGGGAAATCATGTTCGTCGGCACCAAGAAGCAGGCCAAGATCATCATCTCGGAGCAGGCCGAGCGCGCAGGAATGCCTTACGTCTGCGAGCGCTGGCTCGGCGGCATGCTGACCAACTTCTCGACCATCCGCCAGAGCATCCGCCGCATGAATTCCATCGATCGCATGGAGACCGACGGTACCTTCGACATGATCACCAAGAAAGAGCGCCTCATGCTGCTCCGCGAAAAGGACAAGCTCGTGCGCATCCTCGGCGGTATCGCAACCATGAACCGCCTGCCTGCCGCGCTTTTTGTCGTCGACATCAAGAAAGAGCACATTGCCATCCGGGAGGCCCGTTCGCTCGGTATCCCGATCTTCGCCATGGTCGACACCAACTGTGACCCTGATGAGGTGGATTACGTGATTCCGGCCAATGACGATGCCATCCGCTCTATCGATCTCATGGTCAAGGCTGTTGCCGACACCGTCATCAATGCCCGCGCCCTCCAGGTCGAGCAGGAAGTGCTCGCCGAAATGGACGCACCGGCAGATGAGGCCGAAGAGACGTCGGAGACCGTGTGACTTGTTCACTACTGAACCGCTGGATGTCCGTTAATGGACGGCCAGCGGTTCTTCCCATACCAACACGATAATTCAAGACAGCTATATGAGCCAGATTTCTGCCAAGGACGTCAAGGACCTCAGGGATACTACCGGCGTCGGCATGATGGAATGCAAGAAGGCCCTCGAAGAGACCGGGGGAGACATGCAGAAAGCTATCGAGTACCTTCGCAAGAAGGGTGCCGCGATGGCCGCCAAGCGGGCTGACCGCGAAGCGGGCGAAGGCGCGATCTGCATCAGGATAAGTGAAGACCAGAAGTCGGGTGTGATCCTCGAGCTGAACTGCGAGACCGATTTTGTCGCCAGGGGCGAAGTGTTCAACGGCTTTGCGAATGAGCTTCTCAGCCTCGCTCTTGCACAGAAGTGCACGACGAGGGAGCAGCTGCTCGCCGTAAAGCTTGGTGAAGCCTATGGTGGAGAGAGCGTCGAAGAGGCCCTCAAGTCCATGACCGGCAAGCTCGGCGAGAAGCTCGAGCTGAAGCGCATGGCCCTGCTGACTGCCGAAGACGGCGTGCTCGAATCATATATCCATCAGGGTGCACAGCTTGGTGCCCTTATCTATATGTCGACCGACAAGCCGGACCTGGCCAAATCGATCGCCAAGGACCTCGCCATGCAGGTGGCTGCATCGGCACCGATAGTAACCGACCGTTCGCTCGTGCCGGCAGAATACATCGAGAAGGAGCGCGAGATCTTCCGGCAGCAGGCGCTTGCCCAGGGCAAGGCTGAGCAGTTCGTCGACAAGATCGTCGTCGGCCGCCTCGACAAGTATTACCAGGAGGTGGTGCTCACCGAACAGGTCTTCATCAAGGACCAGAATGTTCGAGTGTCGGATGTCCTGAACGAGTTCAGGAAGACGCATCAGGCGAAAGCCGATGTCAAAGCATTTGTTCGCTACCAGCTGGGAGCGTAACTGAAAAAAGCCTCGTTGTGACGAGGCTTTTTTTTTGCTAATTATCAGGATGGGTTCCGTCAACAAGCACAGGAGTAAAGCGATGTTACAGTACCGGAGAATACTTCTCAAGATCAGCGGCGAGGCGCTTGCCGGAGAGGGTGGTTACGGCATCGATGCCGGTGTTCTGGAAGGCTTTGCAGCGGAGATCCGTGAAGCCCACGACCTTGGTGCGGAGATCGCACTGGTGATCGGCGGGGGCAACATCTTTCGCGGCCTTTCCACGGCAGCAGCATCCATGGACAGGGTCCAGGCAGATTACATGGGGATGCTCGCCACGGTGATCAACTCCCTGGCCCTCCAGGACGCCCTCGAGCGACAGGGCATCTACACAAGGCTGCTCACGGCCATCAAGATGGAGCAGATCGCCGAACCGTTCATCCGGCGCCGCGCGGTAAGGCACCTCGAAAAAGGGCGTGTGGTCATCTTCGGCGCAGGTACAGGAAACCCCTACTTCACTACCGATACGGCCGCTTCGCTGCGAGCCATCGAGATCGAGGCCGACGTCATCATCAAGGGGACCAGGGTCGAGGGAATCTACGATTCGGATCCTGAGAAGAATCCGGATGCCCGGTTTTTCCCGCGCATCTCCTATTTCGATGTCATCAGGAAGAATCTCAGGGTCATGGATATGACGGCAATCACGCTCTGCCGGGAGAACACACTGCCGATCGTGGTCATGAACATGAACGTGAAGGGGAACCTGACCCGGGTGCTCAGAGGCGAACAGATCGGGTCGCTGGTGCATGTGGAGGAGGAGTAGTGACTGCGTGACAAGTGACGAGTGGAGATTATTCTCGTCACTTGTCACTCGACACTATTTCCAAGGTTTCCTTTATCGTCTGCCAGTCGAAGCCGCGGTTTCGCAGGAAGGTTTCGAGCTTTTTCCTTTTCGATTCAGGCGCTCCCGCGAGGGAGCGCATTTTTTTTTCGGCCGCCGCCAGGCACATCGCCGATGTGTCGTATCCCGACAGCATCTCGTCGACCAGCTCTTCGGAAACCCCTTTCTGCAGCATGCGCATCCTTGCCATGATCTTGCCTTCCGGTCGTCGACGGGACATGCTCCCCATGAAGCTTTCCGCAAAGGCACGGTCGTCGATCAAGCCCAACGATTCGAGCTTCGCCATTGCGGCTTCGATCGTGTCCGCGTCGAATTCCTTTTTTTTCAGCTTGGTCGAAAGCTCTGCCCTGCTGTGCGCCCGCAGAGCGAGCAGCCTGATGGCGTCCCTGATGGCGTTCTGGATGTGATTGTCGGTCATGGCAGGTATGTTTGACTGTTCGACAGATCCCCTATTTCACGCCTTCAAGCATGGCCGGCGTCATGGCGTGTCTCTGCTCGAAACTCCTGAGCTCGTTTTTCAGGTGGTTCCTGAAGGCGAAGCTCGTGATCAGGTTTATAAGCTTCCTGGGGTTGTGCCATGTCCGTGAGGCGATGTGCCTCCATGAATAGACCCCGGAATAACTCTTCAGCACCTTGTACTGGAACAGCAATGGATCATAACGGTCGGATCTGATGACCAGGTGCAGCGCGTTGTACTTCTCCCAGTCTTCGTCGGTGATGAGCCCCTTCTCCTTGTAATCGAGGTACATCTGGGTGCCTGGATAGGGGGTGATGATCTGGAAGATGGGCATGAAGATATGGTTCTTCTCGACGAAGCGCACCAGTTCGTCGATATCTTCGAACGTGTCTATAGCCGGGTTGAACAGGAAGTTTCCCTGGATGTTCAGGCCTGCCTGCCGGCAATCTTCGATGATCCTGGAATACTTCCCGGCTGAATTGACGTGCCCCTTGTTGTAGGCTTCGAGAGTGCTCTGCTTGATCGATTCCAGTCCTGCGAGTACGAAGTTGCAGCCTGCGTCCACGAGTTTCCTGACGGTCTGGGGGTCTTCAAGGAAGTTGATGCTGAGGAAGACGCTGAAGGTGATGTCGCACTCCCTGAGCAGGTCGAGGGACTCCCAGAGTTTCTTCCTGTTGATGCCGAGGTTCTCGTCAGTCAGCATGAACCAGGGTTTCGACCCTTTGCCCCCAGCCTTGAAGAAGTGCTTCTTTGCAGCTTCGACCTGCGCCTTCAGGGATTCGGGATTCTGTGTCCGGTACTTCTTTCCGGTGAAATTGGGCGTGACGCAGAAGGAGCAGTTGAACGGACAACCCCGGGTGACATAGATCGGGATCGATTTCGTGCCGTCGACCTTCTCGCGTTTCGAGGCTTTTGCAATACGTTCGTAGTCGATAGGCACGATCGTGTTGACCGGAGGGAACTCACTGGCGTCGTAGCGATGCATCAGTTTTCCGGCGGCCACGTCGTCCAGCAGTGTCGCCCAAAGGTTGTCGGCCTCTCCCACGACGATCGAATCGGCATGCCTGGCGGCCTCGTCCGGATTGAATGAGATGTGGAGTCCTCCCATCACCACGGTTTTGCCGTGTCTGCGGAACTCGTCGGCGATCTCGTATGCCCGGGTCGCCTCGAGCGTGCGTGAGGTGATGCCGATGAGGTCATAGTCCCCGTCGTAGTCGATGGTGTCGTGAAAGTGCTCGTCGACCAACTCGATATCGTGCTGTTTCGGGGTGATGCTGACCAGCACTCCGAGCGCCATGTGGAACAGGGGTTTCTGGTTGCTGTCGTCATCCATCTTGCCTTGAGGCGATACGAGAAGGATTTTCAGGGATCTTGTCGTTTCGGGATCAGAGACTTGCATCAGTTAATGACCGGGTGTTTCATGAATGCAACGAGCGAAGGGGGTTCGTTCAGTGACGGCAGGCGTTTGTAGGGGGCGAGAACCTGCTGGTCATGTCAAACCTACGAAACCGGTTTGTTTTAGCAAAACGCTTTACAGTGTTTCGCCAGGAATCGGTGCTGCGAAGTCGAAGGAATCCGGCCATATTTTCCCTATTGGATGGCTTTTCAGCGTAGTCGGATTTTGCTATATTCCCTGCTTTACCAAGCCGCATCCGGCCGTTTCCATATCCATCAGCCGCAAGCCCAAGTCGTCATGCCTCGATATACACCAGAACAGCTCATCAAGCGCAACTCATCAGTATGGACGGAAATCCAGGTCATTCTTGCCCCGGTGCAATTCCTGATTTTCCTGACCGGTGTGACGCTGAATACCCTGTACGCATACAATATCGTGGCCTTAGACTTTTTCTGGATCAGCCTTGCCATCCTGTTCAAGACCCTCTTTTTTGCCCTGCTGTTCATCACCGGCATGTTTTTCGAAAAGGAGATCTTCGACAAGTGGGTCTATTCGCCCGAGTTCCTCTGGGAAGATGTCGGCAGCACGGTCGCGGCTTTTTTCCATCTGCTCTATTTCGTGCTCGTGTGGATGGGTTACCCTGAAAAGCTCCTTGTCACGGAGGCCTATATCGCCTATCTGACCTATGTGGCCAACGCCCTTCAGTACCTGATCAGGATCATCCTTGAAAAAAACAACGAGAAGAAGCTGCGGGTCCAGGGACAGATCTGACCCTGGCCAGCCTTCCGATCATCAGCATATGACGGTTATCGAATCATGAACTACAGCTTCAAGACCCTCTGGAATGCGACCTTCGTCGTGGTCGGCCCTTTCTGGGCAGTGCTTGCCTGGATGATCTGGTCCTCCGACCAGCTCAAAACGCCGCAGCACCATACGCTTTTTCTCGGCATGGTCATTCCCGGTTTCATCTTCATCTACCTGTCGGGATTCCTTATCCGGAAACGTCATGCAAAAAAAATGCAGGGCATGGTGCCCTGATGAGCGTTTTGCTCCCATAAGACAAGCGGTAAAAGAACTTCCAACCTTATGCAGAATCTCTGGAACGAGTCCGAACTGAACTCCATGGCGGCCGGAAAGATCGATGCCGCGGATACGCCGGCGGAACTGGTCGAACTTGTCTATGCTTCCCGGCTTCTCGGCAGGGATGAGCGGCTGGTCATGCACGGAGGAGGCAATACTTCGGTCAAGAGCGTGCTGACCGATTTCCTCGGCAACCACTCCAACGTCATCTACATCAAGGCCAGCGGAGTCAACCTGGCTACGGTGGACGTCCATGACTTCACGCCTGTCAGGATCGAGCCTCTCCAGAGGCTCCAGCGCATGTATGCCTCCGGTGAGAGGCACAGCGATGAGGATATCAGGCGTTTTTCGACGAGGGAGTTCAAGAATTTCCTGTTCCTGAACCTCTTCACCCTGACCGACCAGATGGTCAGCCGCTCGCTGAGCCCTTCGATCGAGACCCTGCTGCATGCCTTCCTGCCGCACCGTTACATCTTCCACACCCACTCTCTGGCCCTCCTGACCCTGAGCAACCAGGCCGAAGGGGACCGTTTCTGCCGGGAAGCCCTCGGGAAAGGATATGGCATGGTGCCCTACATCCAGCCGGGGCTCGGACTGGCAAGGCTCGCCATGAACGCCTACAACCAGGACCCTTCGATCGAGGGCATGGTGCTGCACAACCACGGACTCGTGACCTTCGGCGACACGCCAAGGGAGGCCTATGACCGCATGATCGACGGCGTCAGCCGCATCGAGGAGCGCATAGCTTCGGCCGGTCGCAAGAGCTTCCCGTCAGTCCAGCTGCCCCGGACGCTGGCGAGCCTGGAGGATGTGGCCCCGGTCATCAGGGGAGCCTGCTTCTTCGAGAAGACCCCCGGCGAAAAGGATTACGAAGGATTCGTGCTTGAGTTCAGGGGTTCGGATGAGCTTGCCGGGTTCGTCAATTCGACCGGGCTGGAATCGATCGTCAGGAAGGGGGCCATGACGCCGGATTTCATCATCCGGACCAAGAACCATCCGCTGGTGCTGCCTGCCCCGGATGCCGATGACCTCGAAGGGTTCAAGGCCGCGGTGAAAGAGCGCGTCGACGCCTATGTCGGAGAGTACCGCGCCTATTTCGAGCGAAACCGTGAGGAGACCGGCATGCAGGTCGAGATGATCGACCCGATGCCGAGGGTCGTACTGGTGCAGGGCCTCGGGCTTTTCGGCCTTGGACGGACCCTTGCCGACGCCAGGCTGACGGCCGACATAGCTGAACAGTCGGCGCTTGCCCTGCTTGACGCCGAGTCCGTTGGTACGTTCGAGTCCATTTCCGAGCGCGATGCATTCGAGATCGAATACTGGGACATGGAACAGGCAAAGGTCCGGAAGAACCGCAACGGAGGCGAGTTCGCCGGCAAGGTCGTGCTTGTTACCGGAGGAGCCGGAGCGATCGGACTGGCGACTGCAAGTGCGTTCCGTAACAAAGGCGCAGAGATCGTGATCATGGACCTCGATCCGGCAGCTCTCTCCCGCGCGGCCGGTGAGCTTGGGGCGGGTACGGTCACCCTCGCCTGCGACGTGACCGACCGCGATGCCGTGCGCCATGCGTTCGACATGATTGCCAGGACCTTCGGCGGGCTCGACATCGTCGTCTCGAACGTCGGTGTGGCCCTGCAGGGTCGGATCGGCGACGTTTCCGACGAGCTGCTCAGGAAGAGCTTCGAGATCAACTTCTTCTCGCACCAGACGATCGCCCAGAACGCCGTGCGCATCATGCGCCTGCAGGGCACTGGCGGGGCGCTGCTGTTCAACGTATCGAAACAGGCGGTCAACCCCGGCCCCGACTTCGGTCCCTACGGCTTGCCCAAGGCAGCGACCCTGTTCCTGCTCCGGCAGTACGCCCTCGACCATGGCCGGGACGGCATTCGCGCCAACGGCGTCAACGCCGACAGGATCCGCAGCGGCCTCCTGACGCCGGAGATGATCAAGGCGCGCTCGACGGCCCGGGGCCTGAGTGAAAAGGAGTACATGGCAGGCAACCTGCTCGGCCTCGAAGTGACGGCTGAGGATGTGGCCGATGCATTCGTGCATCTTGCCCTTGAAACGAAGACGACCGGCTCGGTGACAACGGTCGATGGCGGCAACATCGCAGCTGCGCTGCGCTGATCGCAACAGGAACGTATTGAATCAACAAACCCAACCAGGAGGCGACGACGATGGCGGAATACGATAAGGACAAACAGGCCAAGGAGTACTATACCGATATCCCGGTGAACAACTACGGTTATTACCTGAAGGGCGCCCATTCGCTCGACTGGGGCATGAAGAACCGCCTGGCGAGAATTTTCAGGCCGGAGACCGGCAAGACGGTCATGTTCGCCATCGATCACGGCTACTTCCAGGGCCCGACCACAGGCCTCGAACGGCCTGACGTCAACATCGTGCCCCTCATGCCTCATGCCGACGCCATCATGCTCACCCGCGGTATCCTCCGCACCACCGTCCCTCCGACCCTCAACAAGGCGGTCGTCATGCGGTGCAGCGGCGGCCCGAGCATCCTGAAGGAGCTTTCGGACGAGGAGCTGGCCGTGGACATCGAGGACGCCATCCGGATGAACGTCGCCTGCATTACGCTACAGGTGTTTATCGGCGGCGAGTATGAAACCCGCTCGATCCACAACATGACCAGGCTTGTCGACATGGGCCTGCGTTATGGTATCCCGACCATGGCCGTGACCGCAGTCGGCAAGGACATGGTTCGCGACGCCAAGTACTTCCGTCTGGCGACCCGCATCTGCGCCGAGCTCGGAGCCCAAGTGGTCAAGACCTATTACGTCGAAGAGGATTTCGAGACCGTCGTGGCCTCCTGCCCGGTGCCGATCGTTATGGCCGGTGGCAAGAAGCTTCCTGAGCTCGACGCACTGACCATGTCCTACAACGCCATCCAGGAGGGCGCCTCCGGCGTCGATATGGGCCGCAATATCTTCCAGAGCGATTCGCCCCTTGCCATGATGAAAGCCGTCAACAGGATCGTGCACGAGAAGTTCACCCCGGCTGAAGCTTATGAGTTTTTCAACTCGATCAAGGCAGAGGGATAGTTGATAGCTGATAGCTGAGGGGGGCGGAACGTACTGCCTCCCGATTTTATAACACTGCAGAGGTTGATGATATATTATGAATGCTGAAGACATCAAAGGGTTCTTTGCCGACAGGGATTCGCTCGACATGGAGCAGTACCTGGTTCTCGACTATTATCTGGAATGCGTCGGCGACATTGAAACGGCACTTGCCCATTTCTGCAGTGAACAGTCGACCGCCCAGTGGAAGAGGGTCGGCATAGACGAGGATTTCAGGCCGGTACATGCGGCCAAGGTGATAAGCCTCGAGGTCATTGACGAGCTTCCTGAACTGAGCTACCCGGTCAAGCACTCCGAAACCGGAAAGATCCATGCGTGCAAGGTAACGGTTGCCCATCCCCACTGCAATTTCGGCCCCAAGATTCCGAATCTCCTGACCGCCGTCTGCGGGGAAGGCACCTTCTTTACTCCCGGTGTGCCGGTGGTCAAGCTGATGGATATCCAGTTCCCGAACTCCTTTCTTGCCGATTTCGAAGGGCCGAAGTTCGGCATCGAAGGGCTGCGCAACATTCTCAATGCTTATGGGCGGCCGATATTCTTCGGGGTCGTCAAGCCGAATATCGGGCTCAGTCCTGAAGAGTTCTCCGAAATCGCGCACCAGAGCTGGCTGGGAGGGCTCGACATCGCCAAGGACGACGAGATGCTGGCCGACGTGACCTGGTCAGCCATGGCCGACCGTGCGGCCCACCTTGGTGCGGCAAGGCGCCATGCCGAACAGGAGACCGGCGATCCCAAGATCTATCTGGCCAACATCACCGATGAGGTTGACAGCCTGATCGAGAAGCACGACGTCGCGGTGCGCAACGGCGCAAACGCCCTCCTGATCAACGCCCTGCCGGTCGGCCTCAGTGCCGTACGCATGCTCAGCAACTACACCCGGGTCCCGCTGATCGGCCATTTTCCCTTCATCGCGGCTTTCAGCAGGATGGAGAAGTACGGCATCCACTCCAGGGTCATGACCAAGCTGCAGCGCCTTGCGGGCCTCGATGCAGTCATCATGCCCGGCTTCGGCGACAGGATGATGACGCCCGAAGAGGAGGTTCTGGATAACATCGAGGAGTGCCTCAAGCCGATGGGCCATATCAGGCCGTGCCTGCCCGTGCCCGGAGGCAGCGATTCGGCGCTCACGCTCGAGACGGTCTACCGCAAGGTGGGCAGCGTCGATTTCGGCTTTGTGCCGGGCCGTGGCGTCTTCGGTCATCCCATGGGCCCTAAAGCCGGTGCACAAAGCATCCGACAGGCCTGGGAGGCAATTGAAAGCGGCGTTCCGATCGAGACCTATGCAGAAGGACGTCCCGAGCTTCAGGCGATGGTCGATCAGATTACCGGCATCAAACGGTGACCGGCAGCCTGATGGGCTTTGCTGCCGTCAGTGAAGGCACGAAAAACAATTAACGCCGAGATGAAGATTCTTGAGCAGAAGGTAGTCGTCATCACCGGTTCGACCCGGGGGATAGGACTTGCCGTCGCCAGGGAGTTCGTCCGGGAGGGTGCCAGGGTCGTCATCACCTCCAGTCGCCGGGACAACGTCGAGGCGGCCGTCAGGAGCTTTCCGGAAGGTTCGGTTTTCGGACATGCCTGCGATGCCTCGTCCTATGAAGAGATGGAAGGGCTGGTCAGGGCTTCGCTCAGCAGGTTCGGCGCGATCGACTGCTTCATCAACAACGCAGGCATCTCCGACCCCTTCGAATGCGTCGGCGAAAGCAGTCCGGAAGCGTGGGGCAGGGTCATCGACACGAACCTGAAGGGGACCTACTATGGCTGCCGGGCGGCTGTCCGCTACTTTCTCTCCTCTGGCAGGAATGGCAAGATCATCAACCTCGCCGGCTCGGGCACCGACAAAGCCTCGAATACCCCGTACATCTCGGCCTATGGTTCCACCAAGGCGGCCATCGCGCGCTTCACCTTCGCCATGGCCGAAGAGTACCGCAACAGCGGCATCTCCGTGATGCTTCTCCATCCCGGCCTCGTCAGGACCGGTATCGTCAGCCCTGCCAATCCGACGGCCGAGTTTTATCGACATCTCGATACGTTCAACACCATACAGGACATCTTCGCCCAGTCCCCCGACCGTGCCGCCCGTTACGCCGTGAAGATGGCTTCCGCATGGAGTGACGGGAAGACGGGCATCTACCTGTCCGCACTGGATGGAAAACGGAAGAAGCTCATGCTTTTGAGCTATCCTTTTCGTAAACTCCTGAACAGAATCGATCGACGAACCTACTGACCAGGGCGGACCTATGCAGAGTAGACTCGGGAAAATGGGGCGGGGAGTATTGCTCACTTCGCTGCTTTGCGTGGCGCTTGGCGTGCTTCAGGGATGCTACAGCTTTTCAGGGGCATCTCTGCCACCCCATATGAGTCGCGTGGCTGTTCCGCTCTTCGACGACGCATCACATGCCGGCATCGCACAGTTCAGGGAGACGATCACCCGCAAAGTCATCGAAAAGATCGAGTCGCAGAGCAGCCTGTCTATCGAAGCCGATCCGACCCGTGCCGATGCGGTGCTGACGGGGGTTATCGTCTCCTATACGGACGAACCCAGCCAGCTGGGCAGTTCGACGGAACGCGCCGTGACCAACAGGATCACGATCGTGATCAAGGGCGAATTCGAAGACCAGGTGAAAAACACGAAGCTCTTCTCCCAGTCGTTTGTCGGTTTCTCTGATTATACGGTCGGTAGTTACAGCGCCCAGCAGACGGCCATCGCCAATGCAATGGAACAGGCCTCGGACGCACTGTTCAACCGGATGGTATCGAACTGGTAGGTTGGGCCGTAACGCGTGACATGTGACAGGTAATGCCTGAAGCTTCTCGAAGGGATCTTCGATTTCAACCAGGACCTATGCGACCCATAAGCACAACAGAAGAAGAGGCATGACTTACCGGGATGGTCACGTGTTTCGTGTCACGCGTCACGCATTATGCCGGTTTCTTCTTCTTTTCCGCGATATAGTTTTTTAGCCAGGCGATCGCCAGGTCCTTACCTGTGTGCAGGATCTCGACGCCGATGGTTACGAGCGCAGTCTTCACGGAGGATGGCTCCCTGTGCACGGCAGGCAGGTTTTCAGTGACGATTACAGGCCTGTCCGATGGCCTGAAGATCGATTTGACGGCCCGGCCGATCAGAAGCCCGGCAAGCAGGGCGCTTCCCGTTGTCTTGAACGGATGCTTCCTGATGAGTTCATCAGGTGCGAGCTCCTCCTGAAGGTCCTCCTTGAGATGCATGGCCCTCGACTTTATCTGTTCTCCCCGCTCGCTGACGGTCTGCTCCAACTCGTCAATCCGCGACTGGATGCTTTTGATGTGTTCATTTGCGGTGGTCATTGGCGGAAAGAAGGATTTTGTGGATGAAGTTTTTCAGCAGGTCGGGCCTGAACCTGGTCAATACGATGAACGTGGAGATAAACAGCAGGCTGATGGCCAGATAACCGAGGAACGGGTGGCCGAGAAGCTCTCCGACCAGCAGTGCGGCCGAGGTGATGAAGTATGCCGTGCCGATCATGAAGATGACCAGCAGGATCAGAAGCGCACCGATCAGGGCCACCTTTTCGGTGAGGTCGATCTTGATGAGCTCCATCTTCGCCTCGATGATGGCCATAAGGTCATCGTAGGTCGCTGAAACGGTCTTGTCGATAAGTCCGGGTATGCCTTTTTTCTTGCCTCCGGTAAACGGGGTGCCCTGTTCCATGTTCCTCATGCGTTCTCGATGGCCTATTTGTTTCTTTTCAGGATGAACCCGAGAAGCACGCCCGCGCCCAGCGCATAACCGAAGGATATCAGCGGATTGTTCTGGATATAGTCGCGTGCATACTCCTTCCCCTCGACGATTTTTTCGTAGGTCTTGCTCTCCTTGAACTCCCTGACCGTCGAGGCGACCTTTTCGCTTATCTCCCGGATCGGCTCCGGAATTTCCTGCGGTGCAGCCGGTTTTGTTTCGGGTTGCTCCTGCTCCATGTGGGTGACCGGTATCTGATGTTCCATATCCGTTGATGAAGTATGATTGAAGAGGCCTTCTATTACTTTAAATATAGAAAAATTAAAGGATGACGCTGCAATATCAACCGTGACGCGTAACACGTGATACGGGACGATGGGGCGCAACCTGTAGGCGTCCTGGAGAGATCTTCGATTTCAACCAACAGGACCTAAGCGACACATGCGATCCATAAACGGGACCCCGGAAGATGCATGACTTCGTCACGCGTCACTTGTCACTGCTCCCTCAGAACAGCATTCGGCCTCCGTCCACGTTGATCACCTGGCCCGTGATGTATTCGCTTTCCATCAGGAATTTCACGGTGCCGACGATATCCATCGGGTCACCGAACCGTTGCAGCGGAATCTTTTTCAGCAGCCCGGCCTCCGGTTCGTCTTCCCGTGCGGGATAGGCTGAAACCGTTCCCGGTGCGATCGAGTTGACGAGGATTCGCGGGGCCGTTTCCCTGGCGAAGATTCTTGTCAGGTGCTGGATGCCGTTTTTCGAGACCGTGTATGGGGCGAAGTTCCGCCACACCAGGTCAGCCGAAACATCTGTCATGGTGATGATGCGTGAAAGGAAAGTCTGGCGGAGCATGATGCGCGCCGCCGACTGCATGGTGAAGAATGTCCCCTTGAGGTTTGTGTCCACCAGGCTGTGCCACTCCTGCTCGGTCACCTCCAGGAGGTCAGTACGGAAGAAATTCGAAGCGCTGGCGACGAGCAGGTCGAGACGGCCGAACTGTTCACCGAACCTCTCGAACGCCCGGTCGATATCTGAAACCTTCGAGACGTCGCATTGCACCATCTGCGAATCCGGGCTGACCCAGCGGATCTGCTCCAGTGTCTCTTCGGCCTTCTCCTGCGAAGCGTGCCATGTGAAAAAAATCGAATAACCCTGTCCGGCGATCGACAACGCGATCTCACGGCCAAGCTTGCCTGAAGCGCCGGTCATGAAACAGACCTTCTTGCCTGAAACGCTCATCATGACTTAAAGTGGTGAATGTTCGCGAATGAGGGATCCTACAGGTAAGGTAAGGTTTCGGCCCTTAAAAAAATACAGGACCTGCAGGTCGTACGGGTCCTGAAATGATTTTCGCCTTGCGAGCAAGCAACTGGGGTCAGGCCTTGCATTTGTTGCAGAATGGATGCAATAAATGCAAGGCCTGACCTCAGCGGAGAGGTTACTCCACGCCGATAATCACGCTGGAGGCCTTGAAGATGGCGCAGGCGGTACCGCCGGGGGCGAGGCCCATGCGAGAGGAGCTGCCGTGGGTGATGACGGCGGAGATGGTGTTGCCACCGCCGATCTCGAGGTCCACCTCGGTGCTGACCGGTCCTTCGATGATACGGTTGATCTTGCCTGGCAGGATGTTGCGGGCGCTTAGCTTCGCATCCAGCAGGCCGGTTCCGAGGATGATCGAACTTGCCTTGACGATGGCGCTGGCCGCCATACCCTCCTTCAGGCCGAGCCGTTCGATGGAACCGATGGTGACGGTCGAGACGATCGAGATGCCGTCGCCGAGGTCGATGGTGACTTCGGCGTTGACTGCGCCTGCAGTGATCGACGAGACGGTGCCCCTGAAAATGTTGCGTGCGCTGATGTTCATGATATGGTTTCAGTTAGGGTTGTCGCGGAGTTTGCTTCATGATGGTTTATGTATAAAAAAAAGCGCTCTTTATTAAACGTTCTTACAGAAATGTATGAAGCGTCTTCTCTTTTGTTTTTCATGACCCTTTCCGGAGGCCGAACGACTATCGTCAGCCGATCATTCTGTAGAAGATAGGGGACGTTCGTGAAAACATGAACTTGTAAAGACTACAATCCAGCGTTAGCTTTCTCGATATCAACCAATATAGATAAGCCGAAAAGTCCAGGGCTCGATTTACCAAGTACGTTGCACCACGTGAATATGTGTACGGTGAGTCTGATGTTTCGATGTGAGCTTTTTCCTTTTCGTTAACTTTTTAAACAACGTCCCCGAGTCTGGACAGATGCCGAGCTTAGGCTTGGCACTTCCGGGGGCTCGCGAGTGCTCACAAAGTAACAGCCGAGTCAAGTATCAGCCGAGTCGCCTGAACGCCGAGGCTTTGACGGCGGCGAACATGGTCGATCCGGGAGCTATCCCGAGCTCGACCGAGGCCGAACGGACGATTTCGGCCACGAGCGTGCTGCCGCCCGACTCCAGGACGACCCCTTTTCGGCCGTCGGAGTCGAACATATCGGCGACCCTGCATTCGAGCATGTTCCTGGCGCTGATCGCCTCGGGGTTTTTCTTGAACAGGATGATGTCCCGTGAGGATAGTTCGAACAGGGATTCTCCATCCGTTTTTCCGTCCGAAACGATGAGGGCGCCGCTACCCCAGGGATAATGGTAAAGCCCGTCACGGAAGAGCGCATTGCCGAGTCGCAGCATGTTGAGGTACCCTCGGGGGCTCCGGGCCATGCCGGCGCGTGCAAGGTCGTCCGGCGTCGACTTTATGGTGAGGTTGCCGTTTGTCATCACCAGCACCTGATCGGCCATCAGCTGCATTTCAGACAGCGAATGGGAGATGAAGAGGTAGGGAATCCGGAACTCTTCGCTGACGCTTTTCAGGTACGGGATGATCTGGTAGCGCAATGAGTCGTCGAGCGCGGAGAGGGGTTCGTCCATGCTGAGCAGGCGCGGGTTGGCAAGCACGGCCCTGCCGAGGGCGACACGCTGTTTTTCACCTCCCGATAAGTTGTTGACGCCACGGTTGAGCAGGTCCTGAAGGTTCAGTACCTCGATGAGCGCTTCGGGGTTGACCTTGCGGTTTTCGGGTCGGGAACGACGGTATCCGTAAAGCAGGTTCGCCTTCACCCCGAGGTGCGGGAAGAGCATCGCCTGCTGGAACACGATGGCGATGCGGCGCTGCTCCGGCGCGATGTTGATCCTTTTCCTGCTGCTGAAGAGGCAGGTGCCATCCAGATGGATCTCTCCCGAGTCAGGGGCGGTCAGCCCCGCGATGGTATGCACGAGTGTTGACTTGCCGCTGCCGGAGGCGCCGAAGATGCCGATGCGTTCACCGGAGAGGTCGGTTTTCATGCGCAGCGAGAAGCTGCCGAGCCGCTTTTCGATATCCAGATCCAGCTTCATTCGCTCCTCCTGATCTCCAGCTTTTTGCCGATCACTTCGTGCAGCAGCAGGATCGCCACCGAAAGCGTGACCGAGACCGCGCAGAGCGACAGGGCCATCGAGGTTCCCGTGGGTGAGCTCGCATAGTCATAGATGGCCAGCGGGATGGTCTGGGTGACGCCCGGGATGTTGCCGGCCACGATGATGGTGGCTCCGAACTCGCCGAGGCTCCGGGCGAACATAAGCGACGAACCGGCGATCATGCCCCTGAACGAGAGCGGCAGTACAACCGTGGCAAGCGTGTCGTACCAGGGAGCCCCGAGGCTTCGTGAGGCCTGAAGCAACTGACGGTCGATCGACTCCATGCCGAGGCGGATCGACCGCACCAGCAGCGGGAACCCGACGGTCGCCGAGGCGACTACGGCGGCTTTCCATGTGAAGATGAATTCGATTCCTGCAGTTTTCAGGAGGGTTCCACCCCAGCCGTTCCGGCCAAAGAAGAGCAGCAGGAAATAGCCGATGACCACCGGGGGAAGTGTGAGCGGAAGGTTGACCAGCACCTCGAGCAATACCTTGCCCCGGAAATTCCTGAACACCATGAGCCATGCCGTCGTGAACCCGAAAGGGAGAGACAGCGCTGTCGCAGATATGGCGATCTTCATTGAGAGCCATATGGCGGTGAAGTCCTGCGGTGAAAGGTTCATGGCTTTAGGTCGTCAGTTTACTTCAGTTCGAAGCCGTACTTCTTCAGCACCGATTTGGCTTCGCCACTCTGCAGCCAGGCAATGAACGACTTCGCTTCGGCGTTTTTACTTCCGGTCACGGTCAGTGCCATCGGGTAGACCACCCTCGTATGGAGTTTTTCCGGCACGACGAACAGGATGCGTGCCTTTTTTGCCTGCAGCGCATCGGTGCGGTACACGAACGCGCCGTCGACCTCGCCCATCTCGGCATAGGTCAGGCACTCCCTGACATCCTTGGCCATGACCAGTTTCGCGGTGAGCTGGCGGTCGATTCCCGACTTCTTCATGGCTTCCATGGCGTATTCGCCTGCAGGTACGCTCTTCGGGCTTCCGATGGCGATCTTGTCAAGCCCTGCAAGATCCTTCATGCCGCTGACCTTTTTGGTGGTCGTGCCGGCGAAGACGAGCGCGTTGTAAGCGAACGGCTTCTGGCTGGACCGGTCGACCAGGCTCTTGTTCTTCAGGTAATCCATCCACTCGGTGCTCGCCGAAATGAAGATGTCGGCGGGAGCGCCGTTCTCGATCTGCCCGGCAATGGCGCCTGATGCCCCGTAGTTCTTCACGAAGGTGGTTCCCGCGTGCTTTGCCGTGTATTTATCGGCGATTTCGTTGATGGCCTCCTTGAGGCTTGCGGCTGCCGAGATGTTCAATTGTCCGGCCATGGCGGGCGGCGTCGTCATCATAAGGGCGAAGAGTGCGATGACGAAGCGCTGCATGACATGTCTTGTGGTTTTCATGGTAGTCATGGTTATGATGTTTTGTTGATGACAGCCGAGATATCCGATGGTTTCCCGAAATAGAGCGATGAAAGGACGATAATGTCAATGCCGGTCGATGCGTAGCTGGCGGCATTGTCGGCATTGATGCCGCCGGCCGCCGAAACGGCGACTCCGGGGCAGGTGCTTCGGATGCTGGCGACGAGGTTCGCAAGCTCCTGTACCGGCATCTTGTCGACCTGTACCACATCGGCTCCGGCTTCGGCAATGCGTAGCGCCTCCTCGGGTGTGTCGGCTTCGACGAGGATCCTCTGTTCGGGGGCGCTTCTTTTTATGGCAGCGAGTTTGTCGAGAAACGGACCAGGTCCGCCAAGGAAGGTGGTGTGGTGCCTGAAGACCAGAACCGATTCGGAAAGCCCCAGCCGGTGCGGGAATGCCCCTCCGGCCATGATGGCCTTCATCGCGACCTTCCTGGTGCCCGGAAACGATTTGCGCGTTGCCACGACGACGATATCCGGGTTTACGGCGCGGGCACGGTCGACGATCATGCCTGCGCGAGTCGCGATGCCCGATGCGTATTCAAGAAGGTTCAGGGAAACCTTCCATCCGGCATGCAGGGCCGCGGCAGTGCCGACGGCCTTGAGGATGAGTGTGCCCGTTTCCACGACCTTGCCCGAAGGGATTGAAAAGCTTACATTCGCCCCGCACTTTTCAAACACCCTGCCGGCCTCCTCGGTGCAGCAGACGACGGTTCTCTCCCGGGAGGTGAAGAGGATTTCGCCCTGTTCGTCGCCGATGCCGAGCAGGTAGGTCGTCAGGTCTCCGTAAGGCACATCCTCTTCGATGAACCGCTCTATTTCCGTATCGCTGATCCGGTAATGCATCCTTGCCTTATGTTATGCGTTATGTCGACCATGCTATATCGATGGTCGAACGTTTACCCGCCAGATTCTCCTTTCATCCGGTATTCAGTCCAGACCACCCGGTGGAATTCGATGATGGCGGTTAAAAATAAGTGTCGTCGTTCTTTATGCTAAAAAAATAAGGATAAGGCGCGTTTATTCCTAATAAAATCAGATTTCTTTTGCTTTTCGATAGTGGAATAGCTACGAATATGTCGCAATTGCTTTTGCGATCTATCGATATGTAATATAGGGGATAACGATAAAAAGAAAGCCGCAGGCTTCGCTGATTCCCCCTGAATTCGTGCCGTATGGTTGCTTTTGTTTTGATTAATCGTATATTTGCGATGAACTAAATCGATTGCACATGCAGAGAACGTTGAGCTCGCTCGATTATGCCCTTGACGAAGAGGAGATCTCTTCAATCGCCAGGGCCCTCGCCCATCCGGTGAGGATCAGGATCCTGAAGCTGCTTGCGGGGGAGACCTGCTGTTTCACCGGTGAGCTGACCGGGCTCATCCCGATGGCGCAGTCCACCATCTCACAGCACTTGAAGGCGTTGCTGGCGGCGGGCCTGATCCAGGGCCAGATCGATCCTCCCAAAGTGAGGTACTGTATCAACCGGGAGCGATGGCGTCTGGCGGAGGAGCTTTTCAGCGGTTTTTTCGGCCTGGGGTCCGGTCCGGCCTGCGATTGTGCCTGAATCTCAGCGCGTTACTTTCTTAAATCGATCGTCCATTTGCGATAAACAGACAAAACAAAACAGGGAGAACTGATGAAACAGGTTAAAATTCTCGGCAGCGGATGTGCGAAATGCAATCAACTTGCCGACATGGTCAAGGCAGTGATCGCCGCCGAGGGGATCGAAGCGTCGGTCGAAAAGGTCGAGGATATCCAGGAGATCGTGGCTTACGGCGTCATGGCGACTCCGGCCCTCGTAGTCGATGGACAGGTGTGCTGCAAAGGGAGGGTTCCGTCGAACGATGAGATCCGTGAGATGCTGACTGCCAAACCGCACAAGTGCTGCTGTGGCGACCATGCAAAGGGCGACGGCCGTCAGAACGGCACCTGCTGCTGATACGATGGAAGTTTTGCGCAAAGCCGGGGTGCTGAAGGATTCGACCGGGGCTTGGATGGCGGCTCTTGCCGCGGCGTCTGCGGTCTGGATCCTTGCCTATATCCACCTTGAGGATGCAGCGGATGTTGCCGTTGCATCCCTGGGGCTTGTACGAGCCATGCCATCAGGCGAGGCGCTCCATTTTTTCATTTTCGAAGTGCCGAAGGTGCTGATGCTTCTGCTCGCCGTGGTGTTCGTGATGGGGGTTGTCCATACCTTCGTCTCCCCTGAGCGCACTAAAGCGCTGCTCTCCGGGAGGCGTACCGGCATCGGCAACCTGATGGCCGCGGCTCTCGGTATTGTTACGCCGTTCTGCTCCTGTTCGGCGGTGCCGCTGTTCATCGGATTCCTGCAGGCCGGCGTGCCGCTCGGAGTCACCTTTTCATTCCTCGTCTCGGCGCCCATGGTCAACGAGGTTGCCCTTGCCCTGCTGTTCGGCATGTTCGGCTGGCGGGTGGCCCTGCTTTACCTGGTGATGGGACTGCTGGTGGCGATCGTATCGGGAGTCGTGATCGGTAAACTGCGGATGGAGGGATATCTCGAAGAGTGGGTGCGGAAGCTGCAGAACAGTGCTCCCGGTGCGGAATTCGCAGCTGAAGCGCATACCTGGCCTCGTCGTTTCGGCGAGGGCGTCAGGCATGTGCGGGAGATCGTCGGGCGGGTATGGCTCTATATCGTGTTTGGCGTCGGCCTCGGGGCGGGCATCCACGGCTATGTCCCTGAAAACTTCATGGCCTCCCTGATGGGGCGGGGCGAGTGGTGGGCCGTACCGGTTGCCGTGCTGCTCGGCGTGCCCATGTACTCGAATGCCGCAGGAATCCTGCCGGTGGTCGAGGCCCTGTTAGGAAAGGGGGCTGCGCTCGGTACGGCGATGGCCTTCATGATGAGCGTGATCGCGCTTTCGGCTCCGGAGATGATCATCCTGCGCAAGGTGCTCAAGCCCCGGCTGATAGCGGTCTTCGCCGGTGTGGTCGCCGTGGGAATCATGCTGGTCGGCTATGTGTTCAATATGATCCTCTGAACTGAAGGTGTCTCATACTTATTGAATCTCATGAACTCAATGATATAAACCGCCATGAAAAAAACGGTGCTTATCCTTTGTACCGGGAATTCCTGCCGGAGCCAGATGGCCGAGGGATTTCTCCGATCGTTCAATCCTGCTCTAAAGGTCTGGTCCGCCGGCACCCGCCCTGCTTTCGAGGTACATCCTCTGGCCGTTCAGGTCATGCGTGAATCGGGCATCGACATAAGCGACATGCAGCCGAAAAGCATCAATCAATTTCTCGACCGCTCGTTCGACTATGTGGTGACCGTCTGTGATGCGGCCAAGGAGAGCTGTCCGGTTTTTACCGGCGAGGTGAAGCACCGGTTGCACATCGGTTTCGACGATCCGGCTGTTGCGACCGGCAGCGAAGAGGAGCGGCTGGCCGTGTTCCGGCGCGTACGCGACGAAATCTCGACACGTTTCAGGGAGTTTTCAGACAATATCGTCAAGGAGGAGTAAGTTTATGGCCATATCGACAAAGCAGCTTTCGTTTCTCGATCGCTACCTGACCCTCTGGATTTTCCTGGCCATGGCGCTTGGCGTCCTCGCCGGGTGGCTCTTTCCTGGCGTTGCCGTGTTCTGGAACCGATTCCAGTCGGGGACTACGAACATTCCGATCGCCGTCGGGCTGATCGTGATGATGTACCCGCCTCTGGCCAGGGTCAGGTACGAGGAGCTGGGCGATGTGTTCCGCGATACGAAAGTGCTCGGGTTGTCGCTCCTGCTGAACTGGGTGGTCGGGCCGCTGCTGATGTTCGCGCTCGCGGTCCTGTTCCTTCGCGACATGCCGCATTACATGGTCGGGCTCATCATGATCGGCCTTGCCCGCTGCATCGCCATGGTCATCGTCTGGAACGATCTGGCAAAGGGCGATACGGAGTATGCCGCCGGGCTGGTCGCCTTCAATTCGGTGTTCCAGGTATTCTTCTTCTCCGTGTACGCATGGCTCTTCCTTGCCGTATTCCCGCCGCTGCTCGGGCTCGGTTCGTTCAACGTCTCCATCACCATAGCTGAAATCGCACGATCGGTCTTCATCTATCTCGGCATCCCCTTTATCGCCGGGTTTCTGACCCGTTCCGTCCTTGTCCGCCTGAAAGGCAGGGAGTGGTATGATCGGGAGTTCACACCGCGAATCAGTCCGCTGACGCTTGTCGCACTGCTCTTTACGATCATCGTGATGTTTTCGCTGAAAGGGGAATACATCGTGAAAATTCCCATGGATGTGCTGCGGATCGCCATACCGTTGCTGATCTATTTCGTGGTCATGTTTCTTGTTTCGTTTCTCCTTGGCCGCAGGGCAGGCGCGGATTACGAGAAGACGGCAACCCTGTCGTTCACGGCGGCGAGCAACAACTTCGAACTTGCCATCGCCGTCGCGGTTGCCGTGTTCGGCATCCATTCCGGCGAAGCATTTGCCGCCGTGATCGGTCCTCTTGTCGAGGTTCCGGCACTGATCGCCCTGGTCAATGTTTCGCTGTGGTTCCGGCAGAAATATTTCGCCGCTCTGACCGTTGGGTGAAGCCTCTTGTTCCCGATGATGCCGTATCTGACGCTTTTTTGCTATACTTGAAGAGGTTCGCCGCCGGTCATGGCCGGTTGATGAACATGCCTGACTGACAAACACTGAAGCGTAACGAAACCGGTAGCCCATGGCAGAAACGATCCTCCGTCTCGAAGGCATCCGCAGGGAGCTCGAACTTTCGCGGGATGTCCGGCAGACGATTATTCCCAACCTCTCGCTCGATGTCTTCAAGGGCGAGTTCGTGGCCATCACCGGTCCTTCGGGATCGGGCAAGTCGACCCTGCTTTACATCATGGGTGGGCTCGACAAGCCGACTTTCGGCCGGGTCTGGCTGGACGGGCAGGACATCACCGAGACCGACGAGTCCGAGATGACCGTGATCCGGAACGAGAAGATCGGCTTCATCTATCAGTTCCACTTCCTCCTGCCGGAATTCAACGCAGTGGACAACGTGAGCCTGCCCATGCTGATCCGCCGGAAATTCAGCAAGAAGGAGATCCGCGAGCGGGCCATGCAACTGCTCGATATGGTCGGTCTGGAGGACAAGTATACCAACAAGCCGAACCAGCTCTCCGGCGGTCAGCAACAGCGCGTGGCTATCGCCAGGGCGCTGGCCAACGATCCGAAAGTGCTGCTCGGAGATGAACCGACCGGAAACCTCGATTCCAGATCGGCCGACAATGTCTATCAGCTTTTCGACCGGTTGAACCGTGAGCTGAACCAGACCGTTATCGTTGTGACACATGACGAGGAGTTCGCCAACCGTGCGGGCCGCCGTATCCACCTCGTGGACGGCATGATCGCGAGCGATTCCCGCATGAACCATTCGGTTCCGGCTTGAAACCATTGCACCGACCAGCCATGCTCGATCATATCAGAACCACGCATCCCCTTGTTTACAGGTATTTCAGCGCCATTGAGGGCGGAGCGGAGCACCTCCGGTCGCTGCTGGCGATCGATCGTTACTGGGAGCAGTTGACGCTGCCGGTGCCGACCGTTGTGCTGGATGGGGCCGGGCTGCCGCCGGGCGTCGAACTCTCCGGCAGCTTTGATATCGTCTACGCCGGGGGCACGCTCGGCATGCTGCACGCAGCCGTCATGGCTCACCGTTACGGGTATCGGGTACTGGTGATCGATCGCGCTGAACCGGCCCGATCCACCCGCGACTGGAACATCTCACGAAGCGAGCTGTATCGCCTTGCCGATACCGGGCTGTTCACCCGCGCGGAGCTCGATTCGACCATTGTCAGGAGCTATCGGACCGGATGGGTGGAGTTCCATGTGCCGGGTGGCCGACAGAAGCGTCTGTACATCGATGATGTGCTCGACTGCGCGGTTGACGCCGACCGGTTGCTCGGCCTGGCCTTGCGGCGGGTGCTCGAAACCGAAGGATCGAAGGTGATGGCCCGCACCTCCTTTACGGCCTGCTACCGATTTGCCGACCATGTGGTCGTCGAGGCCCGGGGGGCGGACGGCAAGCCGCTCCGGTTCAGGTCGAGGATGCTGGTCGATACCATGGGCATCGTCTCCCCGGTGGCCATGCAGCTCAACGGCGGCCGGCCGCAAACGCATGTATGCCCGACGGTAGGCACCATAGCGAGCGGCTTCGACGGTGCCGATTTCGAGGTGGGCGAGATCCTTGCGAGCACCGAGCCAGCCGAACTCATCCGGGGCGCCGGCCGGCAGCTCATCTGGGAGGGATTCCCGGCGAAGGGCGATGAGTACATAACCTACCTGTTCTTCTACGACAGCGTCGATTCGCCGAACGACAAATCGCTGCTCAACCTGTTCGAAACCTATTTCCGGAAGCTGCCGGACTACAAGAGCCCGGGCAAGGGTTTCAGGGTCCACCGGCCGGTCTACGGCATCATTCCGGCATATTTCCACGACGGTTCCGGCTGCACGAGGGTGGTTTCGGACGATCGCATCCTGCTGCTCGGCGACGCTGCTTCCCTGGGCTCGCCGCTCACCTTCTGCGGCTTCGGCTCGATGGTACGGAACCTTGAACGGCTGACGACGGGGCTCGACCGCGCCTTGCGCTCGGGCAGCCTCGGCAGGGAGGCGCTTGGCGGCATCAGCGCCTTCGAGCCCAACGTGGCAGCCATGGCCAACCTGATGAAGTACATGTGCTACGATGCCCGTACGGACGAACCCAATTTCGTCAACGAGCTCATGAACGAGGTGATGATCGCGCTTGACGAGCTGCCACAGCGCTATCGCCAGGCCATGTTCCGCGACGAGATGACGCTCGACCAGCTCGTGACCGTCATGCTCAGGGTTGCATGGCGCTACCCGAAGATCCTCAAGGCCACCTGGCACAAGCTTGGCGTACCGGGATCGGCGGGATTCCTCAAGAACCTGGCCGGCTGGGCCATGTCACCGTCAAAAAAGCAGTTCTGAACGATGGACAGAGTCAAGGCACAGAGGGAAATCGAAAAGCTCCGAAGTGAGATCAACCTTCATAACCGCCTCTACTATGTCGAGGCGAAACCGGTCATTTCCGATTACGAGTTCGACCAGCTTCTCGAACGGCTGATCGCGTTCGAGAAGGCGTTTCCCGACCTGGTGACTCCCGACAGTCCTTCGCAGCGTGTCGGTGGCGAGATCACCCGTGAGTTTCCGGCGGTCATCCACCGGGAGCCCATGCTCAGCCTCTCCAACACCTATTCGCTCGAAGAGGTCGCCGACTTCTGCCGCCGTGTCGAAAAGCTCGTCGAGGCCGAAGGCGGTCGGCAGCCGGAGTTCGTGGCCGAGCTGAAGTTCGACGGCGTTGCCGTCAGCCTGCTGTATCGCGACGGGGTGCTGGTGCGCGGCGCGACGCGCGGCGACGGCGCGAGGGGAGACGATATCACGGCAAACCTCAGGACCATCCCGACGGTACCGCTCGGCATCACCCTGCCCGGTGGGCCGCTTTTCGGCGCGCATAGCGGAGAGATCGAGGTTCGGGGAGAGGTGTTCATGCGAAAGGAGGATTTCGGGAAGCTGAACGAAGCCCGTCCCGATGAGGACCGTTTCGCCAATCCGAGGAATGCCACGGCAGGCACCCTGAAGCTGCAGGACTCTTCGGAGGTCGCCCGCCGGAAGATGTCCTTCGTGGCCTACTTCCTCAAGGGAATCGACGACGAACGACTCTCTCACCTGCGGCGGCTGCAGCAGCTCGACGCCATGGGCTTTCTGACCGGCGGCCACTACCGGCTCTGCCGGGGTGCCGACGAGATCGCATCGTTCATCGGGGAGTGGTCCGAAAAGCGCTGGACCCTGCCCTACGAGACCGACGGCGTGGTGCTGAAACTGAACGACACCACCCTCTGGGACCGCCTCGGTGCTACGGCCAAGAGCCCGCGCTGGGCCATAGCCTACAAGTACCCCGCACAGCAGGCGAAAACCGTGCTGAGGGACGTGGTGTTCCAAGTCGGCCGGCTGGGCACCATAACACCGGTCGCGGAGCTCGATCCGGTCAGGCTTGCAGGTTCGACCGTCTCCCGTTCCACCCTGCATAATTTCGACGAGATCGAACGGCTCGGTGTCCGGATCGGCGACCGGGTCATGATCGAGAAGTCGGGAGAGGTCATCCCGAAGGTGGTCAGCGTGGTGCTCGATGAACGGCCGGATGTTACCGTCCCGATCGAGGTTCCGCAGGCATGTCCCGAGTGCGGAACTTCGCTGGTCAGGCCCGAAGGGGAGGTCAGCTTCTACTGTCCTGACGAATCGGGGTGCACGGCCCAGAAGCGAGGACGGTTACTGCATTTCGCCTCCAGGAACGCCATGGATATCCAGAACCTCGGAGAGTCGCTCATCGCGCAGATGGTTGAAAAAGGGCTGGTCAACGACCCCGGTGATCTCTACCGGCTCGAAAAGGTGCAGCTCGAAGGGCTGGAGCGGATGGGGGCCAAGTCGGCTCAGAACCTGCTGGACGCGCTTGCCGAGAGCCGGAAGCGAGGCTACGAGCGCCTGCTGTACGCCCTCGGCATCCGGCATGTCGGAAGGGCGACGGCCAGGGAACTTGCCCGCGCCTGCCCCTCCATCGAACTCCTGCGTGCCTACGGCGTGGATGAGCTTGCCGACGTGCCGGACATCGGCCCGGTGATCGCCCTGAGCATCCGCGAGTTTTTTACCAAGCCATGGGCGAACGACATGCTCGAAAAGCTTTCCGAAGCAGGGTTGCCGCTGAAGGCCGATGAACCGAAAGCGATGGTAAACCGGAATTTCGAAGGCCTCAGCGTGATCTTTACCGGTGGACTCGAGCGTTACGATCGCAGCGCAGCCCAGGAGCTGGTGCTCCAACGGGGTGGGCGTGTCGTCAGCTCGGTGAGCAAGAAGACCGGGCTGGTGGTCGCCGGCAGCGAGGCCGGAAGCAAGCTCGACAAGGCCCTGAAGCTGGGCATCAGGGTGATCGGCGAAGATGAGTTCGAAGCCATGCTGTAGCCCGCCGCTTCAGGACGGCGGATATTCCCCCAACCAAACAGAACCTGCGATGAAAAGGATCATGACCGCAATGGCAGCAGCCCTGCTGCTCGTTCTTTTCGCACTTCCATGCGCCGAGGCAAGGAGTGTGGCGGCCGACGACGTCGTCGGAAAGTGGAATACCTTCAAGGATGGCCGGCACCATGCCACCATCGAGATCTACAGGAGCGGAACGGGCACTTACGAGGGCCGGATCATCTGGGGAGAGCATCCCGGGCGACTCGATACGAAAAATCCCGACCCGGCACTGAGGAGTCGTCCGGTTGTGGGCACGGTCATCCTTCGCGATTTCCGTTACAAGGGAGAAAACGAATGGTCGGGCGGCAGGATCTACGACCCTGAAAGCGGACACGATTACAAGTCGTACATGAAACTGGAGGAGGACGGCAGGGACATGAACACGCTCCGCCTCAGGGGTTATATCGGCATTTCGCTGCTTGGCCGGACAGAGAAGTGGAGCCGAGCCGTCGACGAGTCCGGAAAGTGACCAACAATAGCGTCAGCTTCTCCACTGCGCTGTGGTCGTGTCGAATCGTCGGGTGCGAGCCTGACGTCGGTCATCTGCCTGAATCTCTTTAAAGGTCGATAACTTTTCGTATAGCCTTATGAATCCTCATTATCGTGTAACCATTTTCGGGTCGGCCCGTATCAGCGAGGGTGACGAACAGTACCAGGATGTCTATTCCATAGCGAGGGGACTGGCTGCTGAGGGGTTCGACATCGTGACAGGCGGAGGGCCCGGCCTGATGCAGGCGGCCAACGCCGGTTCTCAGAGCGTCACGAACGGCGGGAAATCGATCGGCCTCAACATCAAGCTGCCGAGCGAGCAGCATCCAAATCTCTTCCTTGACATCAAGGAGGAGTTCGATCGATTCAGCACCCGCCTCGATACCTTCATGGCCCTGTCCGACGCGGTGGTCGTGGCTCCCGGCGGAGTCGGGACGATGCTCGAATTTTTCTATACCTGGCAGCTTGTCCAGGTGCAGCAGATCTGCGAAACGCCGATCATCCTCTACGGCGAAATCTGGACAGGGCTCCTGCAGTGGCTCGAAACCGAGGTCATGTCGAGGAAGCTCTTCGACCGGCAGGACATGCACATGATGTTCCATGTCCTCGAGCCCTCGCAGGTGGTCGACCTGATCGTCAGGATCCACCGGGATCGCCCGCAATCGGAGCATGTCTGCACCAACTACTCCCGGTACCGTACCGACCTTCCCGGTCTGGCCCTGACCTGAACCGGCAATTATTTAACAGCAACTGAAACGATGGAACAGAAACTGCAGTCGATCCTCGACCAGGCCATTCCTCTGACGCAGGCCATGGGCATTACGGTCGAACGATATACCGGCAGGGAGCTTACGATCCTGGCGCCGCTCGCCAACAACTTCAACCATCTCGGCACGGCGTTCGGAGGCAGCCTCTACATCGCGACTGTGCTCTCCTCGTGGGGCCTGCTCTACCTGCGTCTCCGGGAGGCGGGGGTCAAGGGGAGCATCGTGATCCGCAAGGGCAATGTGGAGTACCTGCGTCCGGTTACGGGAGATATCATCGCCACCGGCACCATGCCGTCCGACGAGGTGTTCAATGAGTTCCTCGACACCTTCAGCCGGACAGGCAAGGCGAAAATGGTGATCCATGCGGTCATCAACGGGGATGACGGGCCGGCCGTAAAGTTCGAAGGCTCGTTCGCACTGGTCCGGTGAGGTTGCGGTGTCAGCTGTCGTGCAGGCGGCTGGCCAGGTTTGCACCGGCCCTGGCAAGTGTTTCGGTCCAGTCGCCCAGGGTCTGCTGCCGGTAGAGCGTCATTGACGGGTACCAAGGGGAGTCGCTCCTGTCGAGAAGCCAGCGCCAGTCGGCGCGGCGGGACAGCAGCAGCAGGGCAGGCATGCCCAGGGCCCCGCAAAGGTGCGCCACCCCGGTGTCGACGCTGACCACCATATCCATCTGCGAGCAGAGCGCCGCCGTGTCGGCAAAATCCTTCAGTTCAGGCCCGAAGTGCACGATGCGCTCCTGTGACCGCAGTGTCGCCAGGTCGTCGTCCCTCACCTCTTTCTGAAGGCTCACGTAGTCGACTCCTTCCGGAAGGTGCCGGAGCATCATTTCAAGCGGGACCCTGCGGTTATGCTCGTTTTTCTGTGCGGGGTTACCGCTCCAGACGACGCCGACGCGGGGTTTCATGCGCGGGACGAGCCGTTGTTCCCATCCGGTGATTCTTGCGGCATCGGCTTTCAGGTAGGGCGCCGGAGGGATGGTGCCCATGCCGGTTTTCAGGGCCAGCGGCAGGCTCATCAATGGGCAGTGGAGGTCGAAAGAGGGAAGTGGCTCTCCATTGGCGACCACTTCGGCCACTCCTTCAAGCTGTGTGAGCAGTCCGGCGAGGGGCGGCTGGACTTCGAGGACCACCCTTGCGCCAAGGCCCGAAACCAGCTTCGCGAACCTGCAGAACTGAATGGTATCGCCAAGGCCCTGCTCGCCGTGCAGAAGTATGGTCCTGCCCTTCAGGGACTCCCTGCCGAGCCACAGGGGTTCGTGGAAGTTGCGTTTCCTGGAGGTGAACTCCTCTTTTTTCCAACGCCACTCGAACAGCTCCCATCCCTTTTCGAAATTCCCTTTCGACAGAAGCGTGAGCGATTTGTTCCAGAGGGCTTCGGCATACCCCGGCCTGAGATCGATGGCCCGGTCGAAGCTCGACAGGGCGGAGTCCGGCCGGGCGAGGTCCGACAGGGCGATGCCGCGGTTGGACCAGGCCTCGGCGTAGTCGGGCCGGAGGGATATGGCCCGGTCAAAGCTGGACAGGGCGTCATCGAGGCGGTTGAGCTCCATCAGGGCGAGGCCCCGGTTTGAAAAAGCTTCGGCATAACCGGGCCGGATGGTGATGGCGTGCTCATAACTCGCGATGGCCTCTTCGCTCCTTCCGAGCTTCATCAGTGCGGCGCCCCGATTGGACCAGGCCTCCGCATAGTCGGGCCGGATGTCGATGGCCCGGTCGTAACTCGAGATGGCTTCGTTGAGACGACCGAGGGCGGCAAGTGCGATACCCCGGTTGCAGAAGGCTTCGGCATCGTTTCGCACCAGCGAGATGGCCCGGTCGTAGCTCGCGATGGCTTCCTCAAAGCGTGTAAGCGCAGCCAGTGAGATGCCGCGGTTATAGCTCGCCGTGGAAAAACCCGGGCGGATGGCGACGGCCCGGTCGTAACTCGCGATGGCTTCGTCGAAACGACCGAGGGCGGCCAGGGCGATGCCTCGATTGCAGAATGCCTCGGCATGGTCGGGCCGGATGTCGATGGCCCGGTCGTAGCTCGCGATGGCCTCTTCGAAGCGACGGCACTTCTGCAGGGCCACTCCCCGCTTTTGGCAAGCCTCGGCATTATCGCTCCTGAGGGCGATCGCCCGGTCAAAACCTGCGGCAGCCTCTTCGAAACGGCCAAGCGCATCCAGGGCAATGGCACGATTGTAGTGGGCTTCGCCGATATCCGGCTGAATGGCGATGGCCCGGTCATAACTCGCCACGGCCTCGCCGAACCGTTTGAGCGCCAGCAGCGCGACGCCCCGATTGGAATGAAAAATCGCATTATCGGGATGCAGCGCGATGGCTTTGTCTATAAGCGCGACAGCACGAAGATGGTCGTTTGCCTGCGAAAAGAGGACGCCAAGAAGGTGGAGGGCATCGATATTGGCCGGTTCGGTCCCGAGGATCGCCTCATAAGCCTCGCGTGCCTGGGAGATGCGGCCCTGCCGGTGCAGCGACACTGCCTCATGAAAGAGTGTCCGGGTCGACGCCGAATCCCTCCCTTGCCGAAAATTATCGCTCATGTCCAAAGTGGTTTGGATGTCGGGCGTCCGTGTATGGGGGGACGCTCCTGCAGCATGAATGAACAATATAGCTGAAAGGGTGTAAAGGTCAGTTTACCCAGGTGCCCTGAAAAAGGTGAAGAGCTTGCGTTCCCCACCTTCTTGTCCCTGATGGTACGGGCATTTCTTTCGACCCGTCCTTCGTCGGTTACTTCTGTGCGATATAGAGGATCGAGGTTTCGAAGGTCATGGGCAGGAATTCGGCCTTTTTGAAGCCGGCCTTCTTCAGTATCGAGGTGAACGCCTCGGTCTGCGGGAACTGCTCGACCGAATTCGGCAGGTAGTCGTAGGCGAAGGAGGATTTGCTGAACAGTCCGGCGATCTTCGGCAGCACCTTCTTGAAGTAGATCAGGTACAGGCTTTTCATGACGGAGTTTCGCGGGATCATCGGCTCGATGATCAGCGCACACCCTCCCGGCTTGAGCACTCGGAAAAACTCGCGCATGCCCTGTTCGAGGTTCTCGAAGTTCCTGACACCGAATCCTGCGCTGACTGCGTTGAAGCTTGCATCGTCGAACGGCAGCTTTTCGGCGTATCCCTCGATGAATTTGATGGCAGGATATTTCTTCCTGGCGATGGCAAGCATCTCCGGCGAAAGGTCGAAGCCAGTGACCTTCGCCCCGGGTATTTTGGCCATCGAGGCCGCCAGGTCGCCGGTGCCGGTGGCCACGTCGAGGATTCGTGGTTCTCGGACCCCGGCAAGCAGCTTCCTGGCCTTCGACGAAGCCGTCGCACGCCAGTAGTTGTCAATGCCGAGGCTCAGCAGGTGGTTCAGGAAGTCGTAGGTCGGCGCGACCTCGTCGAACATGGTCCTGATCGAGGAGCGCGACTTGGTCTGAATCAGGGACTTTGCGGTTTCTTTTGAACTACTCATCGGGGGTCAGCTTTTTTTCCCGTAGACTTCTTCCGGGTTGAACATCAGGGTGTCGCAGATCTCCATGGATTTGCCGTCGACCGTTTTCCTGTAGAAGCAGGAGTGGTAACCCACATGGCAGGCGCCGCCCTTCTGTGAAACCTTGAGCAGCAGGGTGTCGCCGTCGCAGTCGATGAGGATGTCGTGCACCTCCTGCATGTTGCCGGATGATTCACCCTTCAGCCAGAGCTGCTTGCGGCTGCGACTCCAGTAGCAGGCCTTTTTCCTTTCGAGGGTCATTTCGAGACTCTCGCGGTTCATCCATGCCATCATCAGCACCTTGCCGGTTTCGTGGTCCTGCACGATGGCGGGCACCAGCCCCTTCTCGTCGAACTTCACCGTTTCAAGAAAGCTCTTCTGCAAATCTTGATTCTCGCTCATTGAAGATGTAGATTAGAATTTTTGCCGTAGTGCTCCAGATCGGGGGCCGGTCGGCGAAAGTTTTTAAAGATTGACAAAAATATGGAAAAATCAAGGTTGCGTCCCATAAAAAGTGGCAACCGGTCGAATCTTCATCCTGAACCCGCCTCCGACCCCTGCCCTCAGCCATTTCATTTCTCTTCGGCTGCCATATCCGTCATGTCGGTGGAGTTCTCCGTTCCGTTATCAATTTTAATCCCCTGACCTCATGCAGAACCTGCAGAAAATGCTTCCCAGGTACTCGATAGCGCTTGCCGTGGTGCTGGCCGCAACCGTCGGATACCTGCTTACCCGGGGCAACACGGTGAACGTCGAGGCCGGCAGGGTGAGCAGGGCCGAGCTGGTCGAGGCCGTCTATGCAACCGGCTACGTCGAAGCCGAAAGGGTGGCGAGCCTCAGCGCGGAACTTTCGGGGACGGTTCGCTCGATCGGGGCCCTTGAAGGACAGCACGTCAGGAAAGGTCAGGCTATCATCGAGTTCGACAGCCAGCAGCCCCGGTTGGCGGTCCGGGAGGCCCGGGCGGCAGTCGCCGAGCAGCAGGCCGTCGCGAGGGAAAGCGCGCTCAAGCTTGAGAGGAATCGACGGTTGTTAAAAGAGGGAGCCATCTCCCGTCAGCAGCTCGACGAAGCGGAGCGGAACGGCACGCAGTCCGTTGAAATGCTCAGCCAGCGGATGCTACAGCTCAAAAGCCGTGAGGATGACCTTAAAAAATTGACGGTCACAGCCCCATTCGACGGAATCCTGACCCTTCAGAGCGTGAAGGCCGGGGATTATGTCAACGCCAACGCCATCGTCGCGTCGGTTACCGACACTGGCGGCTACCTGGTGACCGTCGAGGTTGACGAGCTTGACGTACCCAGGCTCAGGACAGGCCTGCCGGCGGTCATCGCCCTGGACGCCATGCCCGAGAAACGTTTCGCGGCCACGGTGACCCGCATCGTGCCCCAGACCGACCGGGTGACCAAGACCTCACGGGTCTACCTGCAGTTCGACCAGCCTGTTTCGTCCGTTCAGGCGGGCATGACGGCAACGGCCAACATCATCTACAACACCAGGAAAGGCGCCCTGCTCGTGCGCAAGAGCTCGGTTTTCCAGGAGGAGCGCAAGGACTACGTCTGGAAGGTCGATGGGGGAAAGCTGCGGAAGCAGCCGGTCAGGACCGGGGATAGCGACCTTACCTTCATCGAGGTGGTCGGCGGCCTGAAGCCGGGTGACCTGGTGGTCGTCTCTCCCGAAGAGAAGTACCGGGACGGCATGGAAGCGAGGCTGGTTTCGGGACGGAAGGCAAAATCCTGATCGGCTCGCCAATCACTGTCGCCATGCCAGCACGGAAACGGATTGCCGTCATCCTGGCCTCACACGGAGAGGCCGAAACCTCCGGATTCATGGAGAATTACCGGGTAAGCCGGCATACGCTCTCACGGGCCTCCGAGGTTATGCATATCCCGATTCCCCTGCAGCATATCATCTCGCTCAGCTCTTCCCTGAAGAAGAAAATGCATGCCGGTAGGAGGAGTGGCGGTGGCTCCCCGCAGAACCGGCTCACCAGGAGCCAGGCGGCCCTGCTGCAGCGCCATCTCGATCTCCACCCGGCCTCTTCCGGCATCGAGTTCGACGTTCGGGCGGCCCACTCCGCCTCCGAGCCCTATGTCGAGCGTGTGCTTGCCGACACGATGGGGCATGATGGCCAGGTCATCGTGCCCATGGCTCCCGTGGATAATGCACTGAGCTGCGGCCTGCTGTGCGGCCATATCGCCGGCTCCTGCTTTGCCGGATCGCTGCATCGGGTGAAGGTGGTCGGGCGCCTCTGGTCGGATGAGGCCCTTCACCGGGCCTATCTGGACCATCTCTTCGGCGACGCCCGGTGGCTGCCGGAGCGTGAAGGTCGGGAAAACTCGCTGCTGCTGCTGTTTCACGGAACCCTTGTCAGGGACAAGGAGGGCAACTTGCCGACGTTCCGTACCGGCTGCGATGAAACAGCTGCTTTCGCACGGAAGCTCGTCGCCGGCATCGGCTCCGACTGTCGAAACCCTTGGGGCAGGATCGCGGTTGCCTACCTGAACCACGATGTCGGCGGGGAGTGGACGAAGCCGGCATTCGAAGATGTTTGCCGTGAGCTGGCAGGAAATGGAGGCGACCATGTGTCGATTTTCGCCGCCGGCTATTTTTCCGATGGCAACGAAACGATCCGTCGAGCGGAGTTGCTTGCCGCTGAAGCGCCGGGAGTTCGGGTCGAGTCGATTCCCTGCATGAACGACTCTCCGGTATTCGCCGGATACCTCGCCGGAAGGGTCGTCGGGGCGGCCGCCCAGATTCTCGGCTTTTCAGGAGATGCATCTTCCGATGCCGTGACATTCGCCTGAAGAGGCTATATTGAAAAATAGTGCCGGCAGCTCTTTTCTGAAGAGCCATCAAGTCTGCAAAGAAATTTCCGATCATCGTCCGGCCGTTCAGCGAAAGTCGAACTCAGGGACAAACCGACAAGGAACCCATCATTATGGAGCACAGCAAGGATACCATAGCCATGCTCATCGACGCGGACAACTCCCCCAGCGACAAGATCGACTTTATCCTGGCCGAGATGGCCAAATACGGGGTGGTGAACATCCGCAGGGCCTATGGAAACTGGAAGAGCCGCTCTCTGAGCGGGTGGGAGGACAAACTGCACGACTATGCGATCCGTCCTATCCAGCAGTTCGATTACACCAAGGGCAAGAACGCCACCGACATGGCCATGACGATCGACGCCATGGACCTGCTCTACGGCAGCAAGCTCGACGCCTTCTGCATCGTGTCGAGCGACAGCGATTTCACTCCGCTCGTGATGCGCATTCTCGCCGAGGGTCTGCACGTGTACGGGTTCGGGCAGAAATCGACCCCGTCTCCGTTCGTCAACGCCTGTTCTACATTCCTGTACCTAGAATCGGTCGGCGTCCAGGAGAAATCGAAGAACGACGGCGGGCGGCGCAAATCGGGACAGGAGCTCAAGGGTGACAGCAAGCTGCTGACCCTGATCAGGAACTCCGTCGACAGCGCACAGGAGGAGGACGGCTGGTCGAACCTGGCCAAGATCGGCAAGAACATCTCCAACCAGGCATCGTTCGATCCGAGGAACTACGGCTTCAAGCGACTTTCCGACCTGGTCCGTTCAATCGACCTGTTCGAGTTCGAGTTCCGCAACAAGAACTCCGAGCTCTACGTCCGCGACAAGCGCAAGGCCAGGAGGCCGGAGCAGGGCGCGGCCGAGCCGGAAACATCGCTGACGTTCGCCGAAGCCATGCGTCCCGATCCTGCCCGCCACGATCGGGCTCGCCACGAATCGTCACGTCCCGAATCCCCGCGTCAGGAGTCCGTTAAATCCGAAGCACCCGTTCGCCCCGAGCCGGTGTGGAGCCGCTACCAGCGCCCTGAGCCTGCGGCTGCAGAACCGGTGACCCTCGAGTCCGCGCCTGCCGAGCTGGAGCTTTCCGAACCGGCACCCTCAGAACAGGCTCTTCCTGAACCGGTTCGTCCTGAACGTCCTCGTCGCCGTCCTGCGCGCTCAAAACCTGTCCGTTCCGAGCCTACTCCATCGGAGCCCGTCGTAACCGCCGAACCCGCAGTGCCGACGGAATCCGAACCCTTACCGGCCCCGGAGGTTCAGGAACGTCCCAAGCGCAAGCCCAGGAGACCGGCCCGCAAGAAGGCCGATCCTGAAGCGCCGTCGGAGCCATCAGCGTCAGTGCCTGCGACGGAGGAGTGAATACCGGTGTCCGATGTTCGGGCACGGCAGGAACCGTGGGCGGGGGAGATACGTTGAATCTCTGAACGTTACCTCCCCCGCAACGGCCAAAATACAGGAGCCCGCACCATGAGCATCTTCGACGATCTTCTCACCGGCGTTACCGGCGTCACCTCGAACCTCTGGCCCCAGCTGTCCGAAAAACCCCATCTTGTCAACGGAAAATTGCGCCCTTGCCCCGGTACGCCGAACTGTGTCTGCAGCGAAAGCGACAAATCCGACGAGCAGGTGGCTCCGCTCTCCTTCACCGGCGCGCCGGAGGCTGCGTGGAGCGCACTGAAGAGCGCCGTAGCCGGGCTTGGCGGCTCGGTGCGCGACGAAACGGCAGGCTACCTCTGGACAACCTTCCTTGTACCTGTCCTGGGGTTCACCGACGACGTCGAATTCCGGCTCGATGCCACCGCAAAGCTAATCCATGTCCGTTCAGCCTCCCGCATGGGCTACTCCGACCTCGGTGTGAACAGGACAAGGGTCGAGCAACTGCGAGAGGCGTTCATGGGACGCAGTGACGCGTGACGGGTGACAAATCAAGAGTAACAGCCCGGTACAATCAGAAATCAGCTGAATGGCCGCAAAGACAGTCCCACACTCAGTAGTCCCGACTCGTCGGGACGACGGACATTCAAATCTTGAATTTTTTTGTGTAGCCCCGGGCCTCATACACTCAGGAGGGTTTTAACCCGACGGATATTCAACCTCTTACATTCTTCCGTGTAGCCCCGAGCTTCAGCCCGGGGGTCCGATATCTAATTATTTTATCGGGTTTTAACCCAACCCTCCCTCACTTCTTCCGCCCGGTTCCAACCCGGCTCAAGGATTAGAAGAGGTTGGGCTGAAGCCCGGAGAGTTTTTTTTGTGGGGCGGTGTTCTGTTCCCCCGGCTGAAGCTCGGTGGTCCGATATCTAATTATTTTATCGGGTTTTAACCAAAACCTCCCTTACGGCTTCCGCCGGGTTTCAACCCGGCTCAAGGATTAGAAGAGGTTGGGCTGAAGCCCGGAGAGTTTTTTTTGTGGGGCGGTGTTCTGTTCCCCCGGCTGAAGCCGGGGGCTACACGGGAGAATGTAAGAAGTGAATGTCCGCAGGGTTGAAACCCTGCTGAATATGGGACGGCGTTTTCGGGAAATCTTCGTTTTCCTGCGACGAATGAGACGACGGACATTAACCCGCCCACATTTTCTTGTGTAGCCCCGGGCCTCATACACTCAGGAGGGTTTTAACCCGACGGATATTCAACCTCTTACATTCTTCCGTGTAGCCCCGAGCTTCAGCCCGGGGATCCGATATCTAATTATTTTATAGGGTTTTAACCAAAACCTCCCTTACGGCTTCCGCCGGGTTTCAACCCGGCTCAAGGATTAGAAGAGGTTGGGCTGACGCCCGGAGAGTTTTTTTTGTGGGGCGGTGTTCTGTTCCCCCGGCTGAAGCCGGGGGCTACACGGGAGAATGTAAGAGTTGAATGTCTGCAGGGTAGAAACCCTGCTGAATATGGGACGGCGTTTTCGGGAAATCTTCGTTTTCCTGCGACGAATGAGACGACGGATATTCAAATCTTGAATGTTATTGTGTAGCCCCGGGCTCCAGCCCGGGGTCAGGGACCGGCCCCCTAAAATCCCTGTAACCGCAGCGGCAGCTCCAGGCCGTTGCGCTCCAGCAACTCGCGGTTCGAGAGCAGCTCGCGGGCAGGCCCTCCGGCGACGATCTTTCCTGCGTTCATGATGCATACTTCGTTGCAGGTTTCCCAGATAAAGTCGAGGTCGTGCGATACCGTCACGGTGGTTTCCTGAAAGTTACGGACCAGGCCGATGAGCTTGCGCCTGTTTCGGGGATCGAGGTCAGAGGTCGGTTCATCCATCACCAGCACCCTCGGCTGCATGACCAGCACAGCGGCAAGGGCAGCGAATCGCTTCTGCCCGTGCGAGAGGTGCGACGGCGGTTTGTCGCGCTGCTCCCACAGCCCGAACTCCCTGAGAAGGCGCCCTGCCTCTGCTTCGGCGACGGCAATGTCCATGCCGAGGTTCGCCGGTCCGAACAGCACATCGTCGTACATCCTTGCCGTGAAGAGCTGGTCGTCCGGGTTCTGGAACAGGAGCCCCACGGTCTTGTGGATCGCTTCACGGGTTTTCTTTCCTGCCTTGATCCCGTCGATGCGCACTTGGCCCTCCTGTGGAAGGATGTAGCCGTTCAGGTGGTTGACGAGCGTCGATTTCCCCGCCCCGTTGGCCCCTACGATGCCGGTAGATCCTCCCTCACGTACCTCGAGCGTCAGGCCGTCGATGGCCCTGGTGCCGTCGGGATAGGTGAATGCGAGGTTCTCAATACTGATCAAGGTCGGCATCTCCGGATTCGTTCATCAAAAAAAGTGGCGCATGAGCAGGAACGTGAAGAACATGCCGGCAAGGAGCGACAGATCTTTCAGCGTCAGGGCCTGAGGAGACGCGGTGGTGAGCCCGTCCCTGAACCCCCGTGCTTCCATAGCCATGAAAATTCGTTCGGCCTTTGCCGTCGTGCGCAGCAGGAGCGATCCGATCAATCTGGCGGTGACGACGGGCCCCTTGCCTTTCCCGCCGAACGACCTGAGGTCGCGGGCCTTCTGCATCATGCCGGCCTCATCGGCAAGCAGGCTGCTGTAGCGGTAGACCAGCAGGAGCTGGGTGACGAACACTCCCGGCACCCCGAGTGACCTGAGGGCCGTGCCGAAACGGTGGAACGGCATGCCGGAGATCAGCGATAACAGGGCGGAAAGGGTGATCATCGTTTTCGATACGATCACGGCTGCCGAGACCATGCCTCCGGTGACCGTGATGCCGGCGATCGTGAAGGCCGGCTGACGGTCAAGCACCAGGTTGCCTGCTGCCATAAAGAGTATGAACGGTGAGATGAGCGCAATGCGCTTCAGAACTGGCCCTGCCGCGATATGACCGGCGGTGGCGAGCATCAGGGGGAGGGATGCGAAGGCGATGACGCCGGGAAGGTCGTATTTCGGGATCGAGAGGACGAAGAGCACGAACATGGCCAGGATCAGCATCGCCGGAGCATCGCCGACAGGAAGCCGCCGCTGAGCATTTGCGACGGTACGAAGCCGGTCTCCCGCCATTGCCGGGTTCCTGTGCCTTCTCGTCACGTCCGTTCCTCCCTCGCCTGGCGCCGCCTCAGCAGGAGTCCGGCCGACCCGGCGAGCGCCAGGGCGAGGATGCTGCCTGCAATTCCGGAAAAGGTGGTGCCGGCCTCTTCCGGCAGCCCCGGGGACGGACGATCCCTGAATCCGTAATCCGGCAGTGGAGCCAGTCGGCGCTGGAGGTCGGCCAGGAGGGTGTGGACCGGCCCGGAGGCCGTAGGCAACCCTTTCTTGCCGGTTATCTTCGCGATCGACCACTCGAGTCCGTCCGGATTCGACGAGGCAAACCATGAGAGCAGGCCGCTGACGGCAAGGGCTGTCATGAACAGGGCTTTTGCGAAGCGACGGGTTTTACGGGGCGATCCTTCTGCTCCCGAAAGCAGGGCCGGTTCTGTCCTGGCCAACAGCGAAAGCACGCCCCAGGTAAGCACCCCCTCCGCGATGCCGATTACCGCATGTATCGGCAGCATAAAGAGCAGAAATGTGACGAAGGGCAGGTCCGATACGCCCGAGAGTGATGTCTGCAGGACGACCGACATGGCACCGGCCATAAGTCCGGCCGTGGCGGCTGCGATGCTTCCGGCGGCGAGCCTTGCCGGGGAACGGCCGTCTCCGGCGAGAGGACGGTAGATGAAGGGCCAGGCGACGAATGCAGGGAAGACCGCGAGGTTGAAGATGTTGCAGCCGAGGGCGAGCACTCCTCCGTCGGCGAAAAAGAGGGCCTGGATGACCAGGACGGACGCGATGGTGAGCAGCGCCCTCCATGGCCCAAGCAGAACGGTCAGCAGGAGGCCTCCTCCGATATGGCCGCTCGACCCGGTGCCCGGAATCGTGAAGTTGATCATCTGCGCCGCGAAGACGAAGGCTCCGAGCACCCCCATGAGCACGGTTTTCGAAGCGTCGGACTCATCGGTGATTTTTCTTGCCGAAATGCCGATCAATCCGGCGCTCACCGTCCAGAAAGCGCCGCCGATGACCGGCGAAAGCAGCGCGTCTGCCATGTGCATTGATCTTGCTCCTTTCGGTGATACGGTTCAGAATCTTGCGGTCACGCCAGCCAGCAGGCTCGTTGCGACGCTTGCATCGTTCAGCCCCTTTTTGATGCCGATATCGAGGTCGAGCTTCTTTCCCGGGCTGTAGATCAGGCCCCCGATCAGGAATGCCGGATCCGTACCGGAGAAGTTGCGCTGATTGGTGTCCATACCGATGTTCACAACCGGTCGAAGGGAGGGTGTCGCGTTCAGTTCTGCGGCGAGCGATGCGTGCCAGAGGGAACTGCGGAACGATGAACGGTCGGCTTCGAGCTGGTAGCGATTGCGGATGTAGCCGATGTTGGCATGTATTGCGCCGGTGCTGTTCCGTCCTGTCGCGATCAGCATCATTCCGCAGGTCGCCTTGCCATTTCCGAACCCTTTGCCTTCATTGCCGATCGGGAAGGTGATGCCCGGCCTGATGGCGAGGCTCACTCCCTTGTCTCCGGTATCGATCGCCCTCCACTTGATCTGGACGACCAGGTCGCCAATGCCCTCGACATCGCTGGTCACCGATCCACCCGTTTCAATGCGGGACCATTTCCAGGGAATGCCTGCGACCAGGTCGACGTTGTCATGAATGCCGCAGGTCAGTGTCGTGCCTGCGCTCACGGCCTTGCTCCTTACTTCGATATCGTCGACCGTCTGCATGTCGAACGAGTAATAGCCGTTCTCCTCGAACTGGTAATGTCCTTTTCCCTGGGTTCCGGTGTCGTCGGTGACGAGCGGGTGGGTCGCCATCACTTTTGCCGGCAGGAGCATGGTGACAATGGCGAGCAGGGGGATTCTTTTTGTCATGAACGCAGGGTTTTTCTTGCCTTGGGTCGATAGCATGAAAATAATTATTGTGCTATCGGAAAGCAAGCCTGCCCTGTTGCGGGAGAATGGAAATAGCGGATCACTCCGTTACGGAGACGCTGAGGCTGAGGTGCTTGACGCCGACCAGCACCTTGAGGGCAGTGGAGAGCTTTTCGATGTCGGGGGAGTTGCCCTTGACGGCGATGACCTCCAGGCAGTTGCCGTGGTCGAGGTGCACGTGCTGGGTCGAGATGATGTTATCGTGGAAGTCGTGCTGGATGTCGAGCAGTTTGTTGACCAGTTCACGCTTGTGGTGGTCGTAGGTCATCACGATAGCCCCTGCGACCGTGCCCCCCTCGGCCCTCGTTTTGCGCAGCAGCTCTTCGCGGATGAGGTCGCGGATGGCCTCCGACCGACTCTGGTATCGCTGCTCCGCGATGTGCCGGTCGAAGGACTCGATCAGTTCCCTGTCGAGGGATATGCCGAAACGGTAGAGCTCCCCCATGGCATTACCACTCCCCGAACTGCCGGGCGGTGCCTGAGAGCTTTTCGTGGATAGCCTCTGCGGCCTTGCGACCTGCACCCATGGCGAGGATCACGGTTGCGCCGCCGGTGACGATATCGCCACCGGCATAGACGCCCTCTTTCGATGTCTGCATGGTGTTGATGTCCACGACGATCGTATCCTTTTTGCTGACCTCGATCTCCGGGGTGGTCTGCTTGATCAGCGGGTTTGAGCCGTTGCCGATCGAGACGATGGCCATGTCGATCGGCAGCACGAATTCCGACCCCTCGACCGGCACCGGCTTGCGGCGTCCGGAATCATCGGGTTCGCCGAGCTCCATCTTCTGGCACTTCACGCCGGTCAGTCGGGCATTCTGGTCGCCGATGAACTCCAGCGGGATGGTGAGCAGCATGAACTCGATCCCCTCCTTCTGGGCGTGGTGTATCTCCTCTTCACGGGCCGGCATTTCGGCTTCGGATCGCCGGTAGACGATGTAGGCGTGTTCGGCCCCGAGGCGTTTGGCGGTGCGGATCGCGTCCATGGCCGTGTTGCCGCCCCCGAAGACCGCCACGTTTTTGCCTTTGCAGTCGAACACCGGGGTGTCGCTCGTAGGGAAGTCGTAGGCTTTCATCAGGTTGACCCTGGTCAGGAATTCGTTTGCCGCAAGCACACCCACGAGGTTCTCCCCGGGAATGCCCATGAACCAGGGCAGGCCGGCTCCGACGCCGATGAACACCGCATCGAAGCCCTCTTCATTCATCAGCTCGTCGACGGTGATGGTCCGTCCGACCACCACATCGGTCCTGAACTCTATGCCCATCCTGCGCAGGCCGTCAAGCTCGTCCCTGACGATCTCCTTCGGCAGGCGGAACTCCGGAATGCCGTACATCAGCACGCCGCCGAGCTCGTGCAGCGCCTCGAACACCACCACCTTGTGGCCGAACCGGGCCAGGTCGTTGGCGCAGCTCAGGCCTGCCGGTCCACTGCCGATGATGGCCACTTTTCTGCCGGTCGGCGGTGCGATTTCCGGGCTGATCCTCTGGCCGGTGATGCGCTCGTAGTCACCCACGAAGCGTTCGAGGTTGCCGATGGCCACCGGTTCGCGCTTCTTGCCGATCACGCATACCTTCTCGCACTGATCTTCCTGCGGACAGACCCTGCCGCAGATCGCCGGCAGTACGTTGTCCTCCTTCACTTTTCTTGCCGCGCCGATGAAATCCCCTTCGGCGATCAGCTTGATGAACTGGTCGATCTTGATGTTCACCGGACACCCCTTGACGCACACGGGATCTTTGCACTGGATGCAGCGGAGAGCCTCCATCTGCGCCAGTTCCGGGGTCAGGCCTAGATGTACCTCCTCGAAATTCCCGATGCGCAGCTTCGGGTCCTGTGCCGGCATCACCTGGCGGGGAATGGCAAGGCGTTCCTTGGTCGTGATCTGTCTTGCATCCATTGCATCCATGATAATCGCGGTTTTTACTATGGAACTTGTTTCGATGACAATGCCCGTCCTCGATCTCCATATCCGGGGATTCGAAGGGCTTTCGTTTATTGTGAAATTTTCGAGTCTGCAGGAGTTTACGTCTTCGCAGCAAGCCTGCACCGGTGTACCTCGGCTTCGTCAGACTGTTTCTCTTCCTGCAGATAGATACGGTTCCTGTCGGTGAGGTTCTTGAAATCAACCAGGTGCGCGTCGAACTCGGGTCCGTCAACGCAGGCGAACCTGAGCTCATTGCCTACCGTAACCCGGCATCCGCCGCACATGCCCGTGCCGTCGATCATGATGGGGTTGAGGCTGACGACCGTCCTGATGCCGAAGGGGCGGGTCACCTCGGCGACGGCCTTCATCATCGGAATCGGACCGATGGCCAGCACGAAGTCGATCTTCCTGCCCGAGTCGATGATCTCCTGGAGTTTCTGCGTCACGAAGCCGTTGAAACCGTACGACCCGTCGTCGGTGGTGATGTAGGCTTCATCACTGACCGCCTTCATCTCCTCTTCGAGGATGACCAGATCCCGGCTTCTCGCGCCGTTGATCGTGATCACGTAGTTTCCGGCAGCCTTGAGGGCCGCTGCCGTCGGATAGGCGATGGCCGTGCCGACGCCGCCGCCGATGCTGATCGCCGTGCCGAAGTTCTCGATGTGCGAAGGGGTTCCGAGCGGACCGACCACATCGGCGATCGTATCACCGGCCTCCAGGCGGTTCAACGCCCGTGTCGACTTGCCGGCGCCCTGCGCGATGATGGTGATGGTCCCTCTTTCCGGATCGGAATCGGCGATCGTCAGCGGAAATCGCTCACCGTGCTCTGCAAGCCTGAGCATGGCGAACTGGCCGGCTTTTCGTTTTTTTGCGATCCTCGGGGCCTCTATTTCGAATTTTTTGATATTTTCAGCTAAAAAAATAGCGGACACAATCCTGTACATTGGTTCTTTCGATTTCTCGTGGTATGTGGATTGGGAAGACTTTCAGGAAGCAAGGTAGATGCGAAAGCCGTAATTAAGTTATAATACGCTTTGAACTTCTTAATTAAAAGCCGGGTTGACGCTTTTTGATGTGCCGAAAGCAGATTTTTTTGCACTGCGTGACTTTTCAGGAATGATTTAATCAGTATTTCATGGTATTCATCGCCGACTACGGGGCAGGAAACCTTCGATCTGTCCACAAGGCTCTCGATTATCTCGGCATCAGGGCGGTCGTCAGCGACAGGGCCTCCGAGATCTCCGGGTATGATAAGGTGCTTATTCCAGGGGTGGGGGCGTTCGGTCCGGCGATGGAGACTTTCGGGCGGCTCGGGTTCACCGAGGCCATAAAGGAGCATATCGACAAAGGCCGCCAGGTGCTCGGCATCTGCCTCGGCATGCAGCTCCTCCTGAACGGCAGTGACGAGATGGGGGCCCATTCCGGTCTCGGCCTCATTCCCGGCAAGGTCGTCCAGTTCACCAGCCCGACCGACAAGATTCCCCAGATCGGATGGAATACCGTCGACCAGTGCAAACCCGATTCGGTGCTGTTCCGCAACCTCCCCGACCACTCCTGGTTCTACTTCGTCCACTCCTATTACTGCCGTCCCGACGACCCCGGCAGCATCGCCGCCACCACCTTTTTCGCGGGAAATAATTTTTGCTCGGCCATTGAAAAAAATGGTATTTTCGCTGTACAGTTTCACCCTGAAAAGAGCTCGGAAACGGGCTTGCAGGTGCTGAAGAATTTTGCTGCATGTTAAGTTGTATACTCGATTCAATGCTATGCTGATCATACCGGCTATCGATATAAAGGAAGGCAAGTGCGTCAGGCTTACGAGGGGTGATTTCGCGCAGAAGAAGATCTATCTCGACAACCCTTGCGACATGGCGGTGATCTGGCGCAAGCAGAATGCCAAGATGCTGCATGTTGTCGATCTCGACGCGGCGCTGACCGGGGAGATGGTGAACTTCGAAAAGATCCGCGAGATCGTCGGCCTCCTCGACATCCCGATCCAGGTCGGTGGAGGAATCCGCTCCGTGGAAGCTGTCGAGAAGTATCTTGAAATCGGCGTCAGCCGCGTGGTTATCGGTTCGGCGGCCGTCACCAACCCGGGCCTCATCGCCGAACTCCTGAAAAAGTACCGTCCCTCGCAGATCGTCGTCGGCATCGATGCTGAGAACGGCGTGCCGAAGATCAAGGGATGGACCGAGAGCAGCGGCATGAAGGACTTCGAGCTGGCTCTCGAGATGAAGCGGCTCGGTGTGGAGCGGGTCATCTATACTGACATCACCCGCGACGGCACCCTGCAGGGCATCGGCTATGAAACCACCAGGAACTTCGCTGAGAAGGCTGGCATGAAGGTGACCGCATCCGGCGGCGTATCGAGCTCGGAGGACCTGAACAAGCTCAGGCTGCTCCAGCCCCTTGGCGTCGATTCGGTTATCATCGGCAAGGCACTCTACGAGTGTAATTTCCCCTGCCAGGAGATGTGGTACGCCTACGAGCAGGGCATCTGTATCGATGGCGAGTTTTCCACGGCGCGCAAAAAGGGGTGCTGTTCCTGAGCAGAGGCGCTGATCTTCCCGCATCGCGTAACCGGTAAACAGACATACCTCATTGTGCAGGATCAGGACCGACACATCCTTCAGTCCATAGAAGCCCTGATTTTCGCTTCAGAAGAGGCCATTACCTGGCAGACAATCTGTCAGGTCACCGGTTTCGACCTCAAGTACCATGACCTCGAGGCGATCGTCGAGGCCCTCAACCGCGAATACAAGGCTACCGGGCGGACCTTCCGGATTCACTGCATTGCCGGAGGATTCCGCTTCCTGAGCGAACCTGAACACGGCGACCTCATCCGCAAACTGCTCGCGCCGATAATCCAGAGGCGTCTGTCAAGGTCGATGATCGAGGTGCTTTCGGTCGTGGCATGGCACCAGCCGGTCACGAGGGGCGATATCCATCAGATCAGGGGAGTGAGTCCCGATTACGCGATCGACAGGCTGCTCGAACGCGGACTGATCGATGTGCGCGGACGGGCAGACGCACCGGGAAGGCCTCTTCAGTACGGCACGACCAGGGAGTTCCTCGACCTGTTCCACCTTTCATCGTTGAAGGACTTGCCGAAGCTGCGTGAGATCAGGGAGATCCTGCAGGAGCACGAGGAGCAGCAATATCTTGCGTCCGCTGCCGGGGATGTTCCCCCCGAAGCGGACGAAACCAGTGAATTACAGGAAGTCGAATGAAAAAGCAGGTTCTGGAAGAGAAGGTAAGGATCAATAAATATCTGGCCATGTGCGGCGTCGCATCGAGGCGTGCGGCTGACCAGCTCGTGCTGGAGGGCAAGGTGGTCGTGAACGGTCGCATCGCCGACGAGCCCGGCATGAAGGTCGATCCACGGAACGACGAAGTGATCGTCGACGGCAGGTTTATGGCCAAGCCGGAAGAGAAGATGGTCTACATACTTTTCAACAAGCCCAGGAACGTCATTACGACGAGCCATGACGAGCGCGACCGGCAGCAGATCTTCGATTTCGTGAACGTGAAGGAGCGGGTTTTCCCTGTCGGACGTCTCGACAGGAAGAGCACCGGCCTCCTGATCCTGACCAACGACGGCACATTGGCCCACCGGCTGATGCATCCCTCCTCGCAGGTCCGCAAGGAGTATCTGGCCTCGCTCGACGCGAAGTTTCCGCCAGCCATGCTGCAGAAGCTCACCAGCGGGATGCGCCTCAAGGATACCGGTGAAAAGGTCAGCCCCTGCAGGGCGAAGATCCTCGACGAGGGCATGAGCGTCCTTGTAAGCATCCATGAAGGCAAGAACCACCAGGTGCGCCGTATGTTCAGCACGCTCGGGTTCGAGGTCAAACGGCTCGATCGTGTCGCCTATGCAGGCCTGACCCCGGGCGACCTGAGGCGAGGCGAGTGGCGCTACCTCAGCCGCAGGGAGGTGGACGAACTGTATCGCTTGTGCTCCGAGGTGGAAAAAGTCTGAAGCTCTCTGAACAGCCCCTTCGCCCTTAACGGCATGTCCGGCGAGCGGGTTCGCAACAGGCAAGCGGACATGCCCTAAATTCATCGCCCCCCCACGATGAGTACAACATCATCCCTGCGCTGCCGGCGGCTGGCATCGGCCGTCGCGCTCTGCGTTCTCATGGCATTGCCATGCTCCTCCCATGCCACCGAACCGGTCGAAGCGCTGCTCGATCGCACCGAGCAGGAGGGAAACGGCGAAAATCTCATTGACATCATGCAGGAGCTGCGCAGCAGGCCGCTGCCGCTCAATTCAGCTACCGAACAGGAGCTGCTGCGGATACCTCTGCTTTCCGCCGATGATGCTTCAAGGATTGTCAACTGGCGAAGTTCGAAGGGATTGATCGGATCTGCGCCCGATCTTGAAGCGGTCATCGGAACCGACAATGCGCGACGGGTCGCGCCGTTCCTGTCATTCGACCTGCCGAAATCGACAAAACAGACGGGAGACGGCAAGGGATTTCAGGGCAATGCGTATGGTCGCGTCTATTGGGAAACACCTCCGAGGAGAGGCATCCAGACCGGCAAGTACGAAGGGGAGAACCGGCGGATCTACAGCCGTGTCCAGGCTTCCGGCCCGAATTATGGCGCAAGCATCGTACAGGAGAGCGACATCGGCGAGTCCGATTCCATGGATTTCCTGTCGTTCAGCGTGTATGCCGAACGTATCGGCATCGTCTCCCGGGTCGTGGCGGGAAACTACAGGCTCAGTTTCGGGCAGGGGCTGCTGTTCGGGCAGGGGCGCTACTTTTCGAAGGGAACCGACGCCGTCGACGGTGTGCTGCTCTTTTCCGACGCCGTCAGGCCCTACACCTCCACCTCCGAAGACAACTTCATGCAGGGGGCCGCAGTGACACTGGATCCCGGCCCATTCGCGGTGACGGCCTTCACATCGCATTCGAAGCTCGACGCCACCATAACGGACGGTGTTGCCACGAGCGTGTCGGCCACTGGTTATCACCGGACGATCTCCGAACAGGCCAAAAAGGACAATCTCCCGCTTAATGCCAACGGAGTGAACCTCCGTTACCGCTATCGCTCCGGCAGGCTCAGCGCCGGGGTGGGCGGTACGCTGGCGGACTATCGGTACGGCATTCCCGTGGACTGGCTGCGCGACCGAGGACAGGAGCGCCGTGCGGGATCGGTCGAGGCAAACGTCGTCTACAGGGATGTGCAGGCATTTGGCGAGGCGGCTTTCTCGCAGGAGCCGGACGCCGTGTCGTGGATCTTCGGGATTGAGGCTCCTGTCGGCCCGGGAGTGACGGGAGTGGCTTCCGTACGCCGGTATGCCGTGGGGTATTACTCGCCGTTTGCCGGAGCCTTCGCCGAGCGGGGCGGCGACGGGGCGAACGAAGAGGGCTTCTACCTTGGCCTCAACGCCAGGGTGCTCAGGAACCTTGAAGTAGGGGCGTCTTACGACATGTTCAGGTTCCCTGAACTCTCCGATACCTATGCCCTTCCGTCGTCAGGCCACGATTCCCGGCTCTATTTTACCTGGAAGCAGAGTCCGGCGATGACCCTGAGCGGCCTGTACCAGCACAAGCAGAAGGAGGAGACGCTGACACAGACAGAGGACGGCGGATGGCTCCAGTACGTCATGCCGGTGCCTAAAACCACGAACCGCCTCCAGCTGAACCTCGAAACGAAAGTCTCGCCCGTGTTCACCTTCAGGACGAGGGGCGAGTGCAAGAGTGTCGAAAGCCGATATGCCTCAGGTTATCAGACCGATCGGGGCTGGCTCGCGTACGGTCAGCTCAAATCGAATTTCGGCCGGCTGGCGATTTCCACTCGCTATACCAGATTCAACACCGACAGCTATGACTCGGCGATCTATGCCTATGAGGACGACCTTCCACTGGTCTACTCTCTCGGCACCTTTTACGGCAGGGGCCATGCGATGTTCATCCTCATGAACTACGAACCGGTTCGCAATTTCAGGCTGGCAGCAAAGTTCGAAACGACCTGGTACGCCGACAGGAGCACCTATGGCAGCGGTAATGACCTTCGCAACACCTCGTCGCCGGGGTCGTTCACCCTGGGGTGCATGCTGAAGTTCTGAAGAGGAGGGGAAAGGGACATAAAGGACAGCAGGGACTGAAAGGACATCAAGGAGAAAAGTTTATTTCTTCAACATTGTTGTCCTTGCAGTCCCTGCTGTCCCTTTTTTTCCTTTACTTCCCCGCTGCCTTGCTCAAACGGTCCCTGATGGCCCTTCCGATGCCCTCTTCGGGCGGGAGTTCGCACCAGATCGTCCGGATGCCTGCGGCGTCGCAGGTACGGAAGAAGCCGAACAGCACCCGTGCATATTCATCGACGGAAGAGCAACGGAGGGCCTGAACTGTGCCTTCCGGAGGAGCGGAAAGGCCAATGTATGCTGCGGGCGGGACGGAGGGAACTGCCATCGGGGCAGTTTCGATGAGCACGATGGAGGCTTCCGGTGAGTAGTGGCGATACTTCATTCCCGGGCTTTTCGGCGCTTCACCCGGCTGACAGGAGGTGGCGACCTTCAGGCAGGGCACCACTTCGCGGAGGGATTCGATGCCGATCGCCCCGCTTCTCAGGAGCAGCGGAGGCTCGACCGAGCAGTCAACGATGGTCGATTCAAGCCCGATCGAGCTCGGTTCTCCCCTCAGCAGGCAGTCGATCCTGCCGCCGAGATCGTGGAACACGGTTTTCCAGTCGGTAGGGCTCGGCCGGCCCGAAACGTTGGCTGAAGGCGCGGCCACAGGGTGGTCGCAGAGCTTCAGGAAGGCCGCCGCCACAGGATGCGCAGGGCAGCGCACCCCGACCGTCGGAAGGCCGGCTGAGACGATGTCGGGGACCGATGGTTTTTTCTTCAGCACCACGGTCAGGGGACCGGGGAAAAAACGCCGGATCAGGGCCGCCGCATGGGCATTGATTTCACATGCGACCTCGGCGATCCGGTCAGGGCTCTGCACGTGCACGATCAGCGGATTGTCCGATGGCCTTCCTTTCGCCGTGAAGATCCCTGCCACGGCGTCAGGCTGGAAGACGTCGGCGCCGAGTCCGTAGACGGTTTCGGTAGGGAACGCCACGATGCCCCCCTGGTTCAGGAATACCGCGGCCTCTTCAGGTGAATCGGTGACAATGGTCTGCATGATCCGGCGGCTGGTTTCAGGGACAGGTGGAGAGGGCGCCCATCGAGGCGGGGAAAAACCACAGGTAGCAGTAAAGGCCGGCGATTGCCGAGGCCATGGGAACCGTGATGTTGTCGTCTATCTTGAACCCCCTGATGCGGATGTCCATCGCTTCGGCCACCGTGCCGGCAATCGCCATCACCACTCCCGCGGGAAGCAGGACGCCCGGCATGACCGCCGCGATGGCAAAGGCCGAAACGAAAAACGCCAGGCTGCCTTCAAGGCTTTTTTCCCCGAAACGGTGCTTCCCGAACTTCCTCCCGACCAGCGCGGCCATCGTATCGGAGACCGAGACCATGGCAAATGCGGTCACCGCGATCATTTTTGGGAATATTGCGATGAGTATGAACGCCGAAAGGGTGATCCATGTGGCCCCGTTGAGGTGGATGCGATCCTTCTGCAGCTCGTGTTGCCTGAGCATGGGCGCGAAGGTTCCGTGATACCAAGTAGAAATGACCGGCACGAAGTTCTTGAGGATGTCCACGAGCAGGAATCCCGCCGTCAGCGGCGTAAGGATCATGAGCGCAAGTTCCCGGCTGATGCGGCAGTAGATAAGGGGGATCAGCAGTGAGGAGAGGTGGATCGCCTTGCGTGCGAACTCGTACCTGAAGTCCAGGTGGTTGTGGTCCCGATCGATCTTTCCGGTTTTGAAAACTTGGCTCATCGCGAGGGGCTGGTTCTGAAGGAGTTCGTCACCGGTCATGAACGGGTGAGCTGCCTTGCGGAATATACACCGAAAAGCCGTTCCCGGAAAGTGCATCGCAATCGGCGTGCCGGATTCGTTTTTCAGGGAAATCGCGTATTTTACCCACGTTCGTAACCAGTCAGATTATTTCCGCATGTCAACAGGCAAACTCAGGGTAGCCGCCATCGACCTCGGCACCAACTCTTTCCATATGGTCATTGTCGAGGAGAGCCGCGGCAAGGGCATCGTCGAGGTCGATCGCGTCAAGGACATGATCTGTATCGGCCGGGGCAGCATCTCGACGAAGATGCTCGACGAGAAAGCCATGCAGGACGGCGTGGCCGCCCTGAAGAAGTTCCTCGTGCTGGCCACGCAGCGAGGCGTGGCTCCGCACAACGTCATAGCGTTTGCGACCAGTGCAATCCGCGAGGCGCTGAACCGCGACGTTTTCATCGAGATGGTCAGGCAGGAGACCGGGCTGAGGGTGAAGGTCATCTCCGGCAGGGAGGAGGCCCAGTTCATCTATTACGGTGTGCGCAATGCCGTCCGGCTCGGCGAGAAACCCGACCTCCTGTTCGACATTGGCGGGGGTTCGGTCGAATTCATCATCGCAGGCTGCGAGCATGTGCATCTGCTCGAGAGTCGCAAGATCGGCGTCGCCAGGATGCTGGAGCGGTTTGTGACCTCCGATCCGATCTCATCGCACGAGCTGAAGCTGATCGAGCAGTTCTGCGCTGCCGAGCTTTACGTGTCTGCCGAAAAGGCCCGTTACCTCGATGTGACACGTGGAATCGCCTCTTCGGGAACCGCCCTGAACATCGCCCGCATGATCCGCTCCGGCAAGGATTCCGACGGGGCCGAGTCGCTGAACCAGACCGGGTTCAGCAGGGAGGAGTTCGAACAGTTCTACCGGTCGGTCATTCCGCTCGATTCGGTCGCGCGCCGCAAGCTGACCGGGCTCGATGAAAAGAGGGTCGACCTGATCGTGCCTGGCCTCATCCTGATCAACACCATTTTCAAGGTGTTCGGACTGAGGGAGGTGATCATCTCGGAATCGGCGCTGCGTGAGGGCATGGTCGTGCACTACATTTCGGGCCTAAGGGGACGGGATGGTGACACCGGTCAGCAGCTTGACATCCGGCGGCAGAGCGTCGTCGAGCTCGGATACCGGTGCAACTGGCACAAGCCCCATTCGCTCCAGGTTGCGAAGCTTTCGGTGATGCTGTTCGACCAGCTCCAGCCGCTGCACGGCCTGAAGCCTCAGTACCGCGAGCTGCTCGAGTATGCGGCGCTGCTGCACAACATCGGCGAGTTCATTTCGATCGCGGCCCACCACAAGCACAGCCAGTACATCATCATGAACGGCGATCTGCGCGGCTTCGCTCCAACGGAGATCGAAATCGTCGGCAACGTCGCACGCTACCACCGCAAGACACCGCCGTCGCCGAAGCACCCTCTTTACGCCCAGCTGAAGCCGTCCCACCGGCGGGCGGTTGACGTGCTTTCGGGTATCCTGCGCATCGCCAACGGCCTCGAAAGGGGTCACCGCCAGAACGTGCTGTCGATCGTGGCCGATATCGGCGAAGAGCGGATCGTTCTCGATGCTGTCACGAAGTTCGAACCCGACATCGAACTCTGGGCAGCCGAATCCCTCAAGTCCTGGCTCGAGGAGGTGCTTGGCCTCCCCATCCTGATTGAAGCCCTCGTGCAATGAACTTCCTGTACGAGCGCCTGAAGGTACCGGGCACGCTCTGGTTCGAAGCGACCTGCCCTGAGACTCGCTACGACGATTCGCTGTTGTTTGCCGATCCGCTTGAAACCCTACCACTTTACGATGGCGACGATATCCGGGCATGGTTCTCGCGGCTCGAAGCATGGCTTGACCGGGGTTATTGCCTTGCCGGCTGGCTGGGCTACGAGGCGGGTGCGGCGCTGGACCCGGCCAATGCCGGCTGCGGCTGGCCGGAGGGCGAAGGCGGTTTGCTCGCCTGGTTCGGCGCGTACCGCATGCCGGAGCAGTTTGACCGCCAAACCGTAGCATCCGCCAATGCCGATGCGGTGGTCGGAGGATACCTGGTTTCCGGCATGGAGTTCGAGTTGAGCGAGGAGGAGTATATCGGGAGGGTTGATGCGATCAGGGCGGAGATCGCCGCAGGCAACGTCTACCAGGTCAACTTCACCGGCCGGTTCCGGTTCGCTTTCAGGGGGCGGCCAGAGGCCCTGTATGCCGCCATGAAATGTCTTCAGCCGTCGGCATGGTCGGCCTTTCTCAATACCGGTGACCGCGCCGTGCTGTCGTTTTCACCGGAGCTTTTCTTCACGCTCGACGGGCGCAGGATCGAGACCATGCCGATGAAGGGCACCGCCCCGAGGGGAAGGAGCGCCGACGAGGATCTCGTCGAACGCGAGCGCCTCGCCACATGCGAGAAGAACCGTGCGGAGAACCTCATGATCGTCGACCTCCTGCGCAACGATCTCGGTCGGATCTGTGCGCCGGGTTCTATAGAAGTTTCCGGCCTGTTCGAGACCCGGACCTATCCGACCCTGCACCAGATGGTATCGACCGTACGTGGTGAAGTGCGCGACAGGCCCCGTCTGTACGATCTCTTCAGGGCGCTGTTTCCATCGGGATCGATCACCGGCGCTCCGAAGGTCCGGGCCATGAATCTCATCAGGTCCCTCGAGAAAAGCCCGAGGGGTGTGTACACCGGGGCCATCGGCTTCATGATGCCCGGCGGGCGGATGGCCTTCAACGTGGCCATCAGGACGATCGAACTCACGGGAGATCGGGGTGTGTACGGTACGGGCAGCGGTATCGTCTGGGATTCGGACCCGCGCCAGGAGTACCTCGAATGCATGCTCAAGGCGCGGATCCTGTCGGAGCGGGCCGTCGAGGTGCCGGGCATTTTCGAGACCATCCTTTGGAACGGCGCTTACCTGCTGGCCGACGATCATCTTGACCGGTTCTCTGCCTCTGCATCACTGCTCGGCCTGCCCTTCGACCGGGACGCGGCAATGGCGAAACTGACAGCACTCGAACCGGAGCTCTCGGTCGCCGGCGGCACCTACCGGGTCAGGCTTATCCTGAACAGGATCGCCGGTGTTTCCGTGTCTGCGGAGCCGTTCGTGCAGGAGTCCTCAGATCGTCCGGTGCGCGTCTGTCTCGCTGCCGAGCGAGTCGATTCCGGCGATCCGCTCCTCCGTCACAAAGTGACGTCGAGGGATCGTTACGACCGGGCATTCCGAAACGCTCTTGATCAGGGGTTCGGAGAGGCGCTTTTCCTGAACGAGCGGGACGAAGTGACCGAAGGGGCCATCAGCAACCTGATCATCCGGCTCGACGGCTGCTGGATTACCTCTCCCGAAACGTCAGGACTGCTGAATGGCGTTTATCGCCGCTACCTGCTCCGGACGAGGCCGTGGATCAGGGAACGGACGATCATGCTCGACGACCTGCACAGGGCCGACCTGCTGCTGCTCTGCAACGCCCTGCGCGGGGTTCGCCTTGCGGAGCTTGTCGGGGATACGATCGGGCACGGAGGTTGACGGGGAAGCGGCAGAGCAGTATATTGATATTGCAGCGCTTCTTGAGCAACGCCAACCAACCTCGCCAACCCATGAGAGACCACACGCCGAATTTCAAAATGCTTGAGCTCTCTTCGGACAGCAAGCACCTTATCAGGGATACGGTCACCCAACTGCTCGAAAAGCTTGCCGGGGATGGCCAGCTGAGCCCGGATGCCCGCCTTGAATTCTGGGTCGAGATTCCCGGGGTGAAGCATCCGCGCGGTACCTTCAGGGGGGGGTGCCTCATGCCGGACAGCTATCTCTGCCTGTCGGACTGGTTCAAGGCCGGGAGCGCGACCATCGAAGCGTCCGACCATTACTCCGGCGCTGCAAACCCGTTGCAGGAGGCATGGCACGACCTGCTCGATGAACTCTACTACCAGATTGAGATCTTCACCTCGCTGGCGAGCAGGAACCAGGGGATCACGATCGAACTCTGGGCCGGTACTCGCGGTCGCCCGGAGTGCGAATGGCTGTATGCCGTGGACAGGAAGATAGAACTGCCGTAAGCGCCTCGGCTGATCTGTTTCGCAACTCGAGTGCTGCGTTGGGCGGTGCTCGAAATTCTCATGTACTTCGTGTACATTCCGGTTTCTCCGCTCCGTCCGCCTTGCTCTCAAGCTGCTCTCGACGATCAGCCAAGGCGCTTTCCTTGCTGAAAGCTAATACGGCACAAGCTGACAAATCAGTTAAAGCAAAAACCCGGAGCTCCCGGGTTTTTTTATCAGAGTGTCTTGTCCGGCCAGTCGCAGGCTTCGCGGATCGGGCAGGATGGGCATTCGGGTTTTTTTGCCTTGCAGGTGTACCGGCCGTGAAGCACGAGGTAGTGGTGGAAGTTGATGACGAGCGGCTCGGGAATGATCTTCATCAGCGCGGCTTCGGTCTCTTCAGGCTTGGTGGTTTTGCATAGGCCGATGCGGTTCGAAACTCGCTGGACGTGGGTGTCGACCGGCATGACCGGCACCCCGAAAGCGTTGCTCAGCACCACGTTCGCCGTTTTCCGCCCTACCCCCGGCAATGCTTCCAGCGCTTCCCGTGATGATGGCACCTGTCCGCTGTAGTCGTCCATGAGCTTGCGACTGACGGCAAGGATGTTTTTTGCCTTGTTGTTGTAATAATTGATCGGCCGGATGATGCTCCTGATATCATCGAGCTCCATCCGGCTCATGCTTTCGGCGTCAGGGGCCGCCCTGAACAGCTCGTGCGTGAGCTGGTTGACCTTCCTGTCGGTGGCCTGGGCGGCCATGATCGTGGCCACCAGAAGCTGGAAGGGGGAGTCGTGGATCAGTTCCCCCTTCGGGTTGGGCCACACGGCCGACAGCGCCCTGTCGATAAACGCGATCTTGTCGGGTACGGACATCTTTTTCATCGGATGGGGGATTTTACCGTTGCAGGGTCATCCTCGGCAAGGGTTAATTCTCGTTGTCCGTTTTCTGCATCCTGGTTTCGGAGTGGTCGATCAGGCCGCGTCCGCACTTCTGGATCCGCCCTTCGGCCTTCAGGTCATTGAAGATCGCGTCGAGGATGCCGTTGACGAACTTGCTGCTCTTTTCGGTGCTGCTGAACTTCTTGGCGATTTCGATGGCTTCGTTGATCGAGACCTTCGGAGGGATGTCCTCGCAGTAGAGGATCTCGGCGAGCGCCATGCGCAGGATGTTCTTGTCGATGATCGCGATACGGCTCATATCCCAGTTGAAGGTGTGCTTGGCGATGTAGCCGTCGATCTCTTCACGGTTCTTGACGATGCACGATACGAGGTGGTTGAAGAACTTCATGGCGTTCGGGTCGTCCAGGATCTCCCTGGTCAGGAGCCAGTTGGTGGCGGAATCGACTTCGACATCCCGGATCTCCATCGTGTAGAGCGCCTGGAGGATTTTTTCCCTGATCTGTCGTCTGTAGGTCTTCATGATGGGCAATTAGGATTGTGGGTTCAGGATCTCGGTGACGACGTCACCGGTCGCAGCAAAATTTTCAAAGAGCGCGCCCGGGTTGTGGGCGGCAAGCTCCTGCATGGAGAAGTTTCCCGTAGCCACGGCGATTGACCTCGCATCCAGCACGCGAGCGCATTTGATGTCGTGTTCGGTGTCGCCGATGATAACGATTTCCGATGGCGAAAAGTTTGTGCCGGTCAAACGGGTGGCACGGTCAAGGGCTATGGGAGGAAGTTCGGTTCGAAGAAGAGCGTCGTCGGCGAAGGCTCCGAAGGGGAAGAAGTGGTCGATCCCGGGAAGTTTCAGCTTGTGGCGGCCCGACTCCTCGAAGTTACCGGTCAGGAGCCCGAGGTGAACACCCTGCAGGCCTGAAAGTTCGTCGAGCAGTTCGCGCACCCCGTCGAGCAGGGTGATGTCCGACGGGAGTGTCCTTTCGCGGAACAGGGCGATATAGGTCTCCCTGGCCCGCTCGAACCGTTCGGTGATTTCACGGCGTTCAAGACCGGCATTCTCCAGCACTTCGTAGATGATGGCGCCGTCCATCTTGCCTGAAAAATCATGGCGGCCGGTACTGCCTTCGGTGCCGTAAACCTCGATGAGTGCGTCGCCGAGGACGCGCCGGTTGACGCTCCCGACCCTGAGCAGGGTTCCGTCGATGTCAAACAACACGAGTTTGCGATGCATTTTCAGGCTGATACCTCTTCTTCGGAACGTGCTTTTTCTATCTTCACGGGAATGAGTTTTGACACTCCCTCCTCTTCCATCGTGACACCGTAGAGCGCCTGGCACGAGGCCATGCTCTTCTTGTTGTGCGTAACGATAATAAATTGGGTGTTATTCTCAAATTTTTTCAGGAGCTTGATGAACCTTCCGACGTTCGCGTCGTCAAGCGGGGCGTCGACCTCGTCGAGGATGCAGAACGGGCTCGGCTTGACCAGGTAGATGGCGAAAAGCAGCGAGAGGGCCGTCAGCGCCTTCTCGCCGCCGCTCAGCTGCTCGATGGCCAGAGGTTTCTTTCCCCTCGGTTTTGCGACGATTTCGATGTGCGCTTCGAGAGGGTCCTCGTCACTATGGATCAGGAGGTCCACCTCGTCCTGGGGGTCGAACAGGTCATGGAAGAGCCTGATGAAGTTCCGCCTGACCTCGGTGAAGGTCGTCTGAAACTTTTCGAGGGCCGTTTTGTTGATCTCCTCGATCGTCTCCCGAAGCTGCTGTTCGGCTCCGACAAGGTCGGCCTTCTGCGCCGTCAGGAAATCGAGCCGCTCCTTTTCGATGTCATGCTCCTCCAGTGCGAGCTCGTTGACCGCCCCGAACTGCTCCCGCTGTTTTTGCAGATACCCGAGCCGCTCCCTCGACTTCAGCAGGTCGAATCCCTCGGGTTCGAGCGCAGGCATGGGGTCGAGTTCGATTCCGTAGCGCTCCATGACCGTGGTCCTGAGGTGGTCGATATCCTGTTCGAGCCTGGTCCGCTGTCCGCTGAGCTCCATGAGCATCTGCATGGAGACTTCGTGCTTGCGGCGCATGTCGCGCAGCACCGAGAGCGCCTCGTGGTTTTTTGCCTGAAGGTCGCGGTATGACGATTCGAGTTCGTTCAGCGCCTGCTGCAGGCGGCCAGATACGACAAGGGCCTGTTCGTGCTCTTCGGTGGTCTTCGAGATCGCGGCGCCGAGGGCGGCTACCTCCTTTTCGGAGGAAGCTCCCTCCGCCTGCAGAGAGGCCAGCTCGTCGTTCAGCGTCGCGATGGCCTGCCGGCAGGAACCGAACCTGAATCCGAGTTTTTCACGTTCGAGCTGGGCATCGCGATAGCGTCCCTGCTGCGCCTGCACCGCATTGTTCAGGGATCGGCCGTGAGCCTCTTCGGCCGAAAGCGCCTCCTGCATGGCGACCAGCTGTTGCTGAAGGGCCGACTCCTCCTGCTGCAGCCGGGCGAACTCCGGGCCGATGCGTTCGAGCTCGGCGTCAATGTTATGCATCGATGCCGAGAGGAGTGAAGCCTCGTCGGCCGTGCGGGTCACCTGGTCGGCCCTCGAGTGCTTTTCGGCCTCCAGCCGGGCGAGCTTTTTCTCCAGCGAGCCGATCTCCTGTTCGACCATGGCGGCCGCGCGTCGAGCGTCGTCCGTCCTGATGCCGTCGAGCTCTTTTCGGAGGGAGGTCAGCGACGCTTCAGTCTCGCCGATCGAGGCGGCCACCCCTTTCAGCTCCTTCTGCAGCTTGTCCCGCTCAGCCTTCCTGCCCAGCCTGAGGCTGTCGCTCCCCTTCGCGCTGCCGCCGAAGAGCACTCCCCGGCCGGTGAATATCTCGCCTGCGGCGGTGATGAACCGTGTTTCCTGGTGCTTCGTGGCAAGCTCTTCAGCCGTGGCGAGGTCGGGCACGATGTAGCTGTGCTGCAACATCAGCAGGAGGGCCTTCGAGAGCTCCCCGGGACAGCCGATCACATCGACCGCCCTCACGGCTCCGTCGATCGGAGGGTAACCGGCCACCTGGCAGCCGTTGACCAGGTCGAGCACGAGGAAGTGGACCTTTCCCTTGTCGCCCCTGACCAGGCTCGACACCGCGCCCTTCGCCTCTTCGAGGCTCCGGCAGAGGTAGTAGCCGAGGCTTTCGCCAAGGGCGGCGGTGACCGCCTTCTTGTGTTCCGGCTGCAGCGAAAGCAAGTCCGACAGGCAGCCGAGGCCGGGCTTCCCGTCGCGCTGTTTTTCGAGGTACGCAACCCCTTCGGGCAGCCCCTCGAATTTTTCGAGGATCGAGTTGCAGAGGACGAGCTGGTTTTGCAGCCGGTCGTGCCCGCTGCGGAACTCGAGCAACCGCTCCTTCAGCCCCTCCGTCATCCCGGTGATGGCTGCCTTCCTCTCGCCGAGGAGCCTCTCATCGGCTTTCAGGGTTTCGAGCTGCTGCCGTTTGCCTGCCAGCAGGGATTCGGTCTCCCGGCGCTCAGGGTCGGCGCGGTCGAGTTGCTCCTCGAGTTCGTGCCTGCGCTGTTCGAGCTTCGCAACCGATCCGGCGACGTGCTCCTTCCTGTTGTGCATCGATTGCCGTGACAGGTTGAGGGCGTTGACCGAGCGCTGCAGCTCGGAGGCTCTCTGCCGGACCTGCTGCAGTTCGCGGCGTTTCTGGTCAAGTCCGGCGTTAAGGGTTTCCTGTTGCGCCTTGAGCTGTTCGAACTCTCCGAGCCGTTCTGCGCAGCTCTGTTCGAGCGGGGCCTGCTGCCCGGTGAGCTCCGCCGAAAGGTGCTGCTGTTCGACAAGCTTCCGGTTTTTTTCGGCCACGGAGATGCCGATCCTTTCGATGGAAACCATGAGGCTCTTCTGCTTCTCCTTGTGCTGGAGGAGGAGCTTTTCATGGTCATGGACGATGCTGTTGGCCCTGTTCAGCTCCTTCTGTTCATCGGAGAGGCGCTGTTCGAGATTGAGTTGCCGGAGTTCGGCCTCCTGATGGGTGCTGTCGAGGGTGGCGATCCTTGCGGCCAGCTCGTGGCTCTGGCGCTCCTCCGTGGAGATGGATTCGAGCAGCGGTCTGAGCTTGCCGTGCAGTTCGCCCATGGTGATGCCTGAAATGGTAAGGTCGAGCGATTTGAGCTCGTCCCGGATCTCTTTCAGCCGTTCCGCCTTTTTTACCTGCTGCTTCAGTGAACGCACCTTCTTCTCGACCTCGGCAAGCACGTCGTCGACCCTTGCAAGGTCGCGGCTCGCGCTTTCGAGCTGCCTGAAGGTCTGTTTGCGCCGTTGCTTGTACCTCGTGATCCCCGCAGCCTCCTCGAACAGCTTCATCCGCTCCTCGCTCTTGTTGCTGATGATCTCCTCGATCATTTTCAGCTCGATCACCGAATAGGCGTCGCTGCCCATGCCGGTGTCGGCGAACAGGTCGATGATGTCCTTCAGGCGGCACGGGACCTGGTTCAGCAGGTAGTCGCTGTCCCCGCTGCGGTACAATCGCCGGGTGATCGTGACCTCGGTGTATTCTGTGGGCAGGACGTTGCGGGTATTCTGGACGGTGAGGGAGACTTCGGTGAAGCTGAGGGGCTTCAGGCTCTTGGTGCCGTTGAAGATGATGCTCTCCATCTTCGGCGATCGCAGCAGCTGGGACTTCTGTTCGCCGAGCACCCAGCGGATGGCGTCGACAACGTTGGTCTTCCCGCAGCCGTTAGGACCCACGATGGCGGTCAATCCCTTGTCGAAGGAGATCCTGACCCTGTGGGCGAAGCTTTTGAAGCCAAAAAGCTCGATTTTCGACAGATACATAAGAACAGGAGAACAGGGAGTTATCGGTCTGCGCCAGGCCTCAGGTGAAGGGTCGGCAACGCGTCAGGAACATCCTGACAGAGTCGATAAGTTAACAAAAAAACAGGCATACGGGAAAAGGGTTTCGTGTTACGAGGGGCGGCCGGACGACCGGCGGAGGGCAAGCACCACCGCACGGGCCTGGACCGCGGCCCCGACGTCGTGCACCCTCAGGATGTCGGCGCCGTTCATGAGCGAGATGGTGTTGGCACAGGTGGTCGCGTCGAGCCGTTCCGACGGCGGCGGCAGCTCCTCCCCGCTCCTGCGGATCGCCTGGCCGAGGAACGATTTCCTCGAAACCCCGGCCAGCACGGGATGGCCGAGCGAGTGCAGTTCGTCCAGCCGGGCGAGAAGCCGGAAGTTCTCCTCCACGCTCTTGCCGAAGCCGATGCCGGGGTCCGTGATGATGGCGTCGATGCCGTGGCTGCGTGCGATATCGATCGAGCGCCGGAGGAATCCAAGCACCTTATCCACGATGTCGCTGCCTCCGTCTCCTGTGTTGTAACTCCAGCTCATTACTCCCGGCCTCACAGGGGAGTGCATCAGCACGACCCCGCACCTGTGGCGGCCGCACACCTCGGCCATCCTGCCGTCGAAGTTGAAGCCCGAAATGTCGTTGACGATGTTGGCTCCCGCAAGCAGCGCTTTTTCGGCGACCTCCGATTTCCAGGTATCAACCGAGATGATCACGTCGGAGCGGCTTCGCAGGCGTTCGATGAACGGCACCGTACGCATGGCCTCCTCCTCTGCGCTCACGATGTCGGCGCCGGGTCGGGTTGATTCCCCGCCGACGTCTATGATATCCGCTCCGGCCGAAATCATGCCGAGGGCCGTTTCGAGCGCTTTGCCGATGTCGGGTGTCGCTGCCGGGCCGATGAACCGCCCGCCGTCGAAAAACGAGTCCGGGGTCAGGTTCAGGATGCCCATGACGGCCGGACTGGCCGTGAGGTCGAGGATCCTTCCCGCGCAGTCGAGCCTGAATGCAGGATCGTTATGGATATGGTCGTTCATCTGTTCGCCAATATTCAGACAATTCCGAAAGGTACCGGGGTAAAGGTAAGCACGAAGACTGCTATGCAGAGCCATCCGGCAATACGGCGCCTTTTTGAGAGCCGGTGGGGATGCCTGATCGACGGGTGCCTGGTCCCGAGGAACCTGGTCAGGATGAATGCCCAGAGCATCCAGCCCGGCCACGACCATTGCAGCAGCAGCGGCGGCAGGGAGGCGGCCGCGCCGGGGGTGAAGAGCTCTGCGATTCCCGCCGAGAAGGATGGAAACCCGAGGATCGTGATGAAGATCAGGAAAACTCGTGCGCTCCTCTCGTGGCCCCTTCGTCCGAAGAGCGCGTAGACGACGTGCCCGCCGTCGAGCTGGCCGACCGGAAGCAGGTTCAGGGAGGTCACCAGGCAGCCGAGCCACCCGGCGAACAGGTACGGGTAGTGGTACATCTCGCTCATCGGTGGCAGCCCTTTCGGAGCGAAGATGGCTTCGATCAGGATGAACAGCAGGTTCTTGCCGAGATAGAGCGTTTCCGGTGGCGGTGGGTACGGGACTGCCCCGTTTGCCAGGTATTCGGGATGTATGGAGAAGATGTATTCTGCCGGAGGGAGGTTAAGGCAGCCGTAGATCAGCAGACCGCAGGCCACGACAAAGCCGGCAAGGGGACCGGCGGCTCCGGTGTCGAGCAGCGATTCTTCATCCGGGAACGGCTCCCTGATCTTGATGACGGCGCCCATGGTGCCGATGTTCAGCATGAACGGAAGCGGGGGCACAGGGATGTAGTAGGGAAGCGTCGCCCTGATCCTGTGGGCGATCGTTGAGAAATAGTGGCCGAACTCATGTACACTCAGGAAAGCGAGCAGCGACAGGGAGAACGGCAGGCCCGCCTTCAGCTCCCCGATGAACGCCGCTGCGCCTCCATGCATGTCGGCCGGTTTGCCGAGCCAGAATGTCCCGGCCCAGGTGGTGCAGAAAAGGGTGGCGACGAAGAGCAGGATATGCAGGGGATAGTTCTGTCCGTGGTCGATTGAGCCGGTTTTGCCGGATGACAGGTTGAATCGCATGGTAGAGTCAGGGCGCAGGCCGTTGCCTTGATTGCATTGGTGACGTTGAGCGGGGGAGTTTCGTCAGAATGCCGGGCTGCTGCAGTGGGCTGCGGCCCGGCGTATGAACGGTTCGGCTCAACGAGCTTCTTCTTTTCCTTCTTTTTTCTCTTCGCCGAAGGTTGCAGCGAGGCCTTTGACCAACTCGCCCTTCTCGTCCGGAGTCAGTTTTGCCTCGGGATGTGCCGGCAGATAGAACCATGGAGGCATCTTGCCATTCCTGGTCTCTTCAGCGGCTTCATCGCCCTTGTTCGTGCCTTCACGACCCCATTCGGAGACGTTGAACTTCGCACGACCGATCTTCACGTCGAGGCCGGTCAGCCAGGAAACCGGCGCCACATTGCTGTACCAGGGCCAGACGGTTTCGTTGGAATGGCAGTCCTTGCAGGCGCGGTTGAAGAGCTCCTCGGTACGCGGGCTGTCCCACTGCGGGGTGCCGGTGACCGGTGGGTTCTTGTGGTCTTTTCCGAACGGGACCAGTTGGATCAATACGAGGACAGCGCCGAGTCCGACGAGTGCTTTGCCGATTTTCATAAACGCACGCTTCGTTTAGTGGTTGATAGAAAATGTCCGGTTGCTTTGCATGTCGACGCGTTACAGGAATATCCCAAAACAGGTGAAAATCCATGTGTTGCGATCCTGAACACCAGTTGACCGGCTCAGTAACAATATAACTATTTCAGGGCGCTAAAAAGCGCTCGGGGAGTGTGTGACGTTCGGCCATATCATCGCTTCATGGCCGGACCGTTTGCATCGGGGGTGGGCCCCCTGCCGGTCATGGCCGACAGAGGGCTCGGGTTCTTCTCAGGCTTTCCTGACGAATTCCGACTTCAATTGCATCGATCCGAAGCCATCGATCTTGCAGTCGATGTCATGGTCGGCGTCGATGAGACGGATGTTCTTCACCTTCGTGCCGCCCTTGAGCACCGATGACGAGCCCTTGACCTTGAGGTCCTTGATCACCGACACGGTATCGCCATCCTGCAAAATGTTGCCATTCGCATCCTTCCAGACGCGGGTCTCTTCCTGCGCAGGGAGCGCCGACTTGCTCCATTCGTGGGCGCATTCAGGGCAGGTCAGGAGGGCCCCAACCTCGTAGGTGTATTCCGAGTTGCATTTCGGGCAGTTCGGCAAATCGCTCATGATGTTCCTTTTTCGAGATGTTCCAGGATTATTTTTGCGACATAATAATGATTTTTGATAAAACAGCGCTCCTGAAAACCTGAGACGATAAGGAAAACGGTGAGCCTGGGGCCGCCCAGGACCCGTAGTTCTTCAGGAGGGTTTAAACAGAAATCCGGCTGCGCAATGATTTTTCAGAGGGCTCCTTTACGCTCAAACCGGATTTCCAGCATGCTCATCGGCCATGAGCATTCGATGCGGTGCCCCCTGCTTCCGGTCGCGATCTCTGCGACGATATCGAGTTCGAGTTCGGTATAGAACTTCCTTGCCGAGGTGAGGCCGTCGCCGGTAAAGGCTTCGATGCCCTGCAGGCTGGCGACCAGAGGCACTCCCGCCAGCATCAGCACGCTCCGGAACCCGTCGATGCCGACGAACGCCGACGCGCCCCTGGCTTTCGAAGCGGCGATCATCAGTGCGAGCTGCCCCGGCGAGAAGTGGTGCATGCTCTGCGATACGATCACCAGGTCGATCGAATCCTGTTCGACCCCATCGAAGTCGAAGGCGTTCATGACGATGAACTCCACCGGCAACGATCGTTCCGCAGCTTGCCGGCGCCCATCGTCGACCGTCTCGGGCACGATGTCCGATGCGGTGACGGCAATATCGAGCCCCCTGTCGCGGGCGTGACTGGCAAGGGCGAATGCCAGGCCGCCGGAACCGCAGGCAAGTTCGAGTACCCTGACCGGCCCAGGCCGGAGGCGGGAAAGTTCTTCGATCACCGGAGTGAGCATGTCGATCTGGTGCCGGTATGCCATGGTCATCTCGTTCATCCGGTCGAGAGCCCTGACCAGTTCCAGTTTTTGTGCCCCGAGCGTGGCGCCGGAGTCCATATGCTCCGTTTCCGGGCTCCTGACGGCACGGTCGAGCAGCTCGAACAGCTCAAATCCCGGCCCGAGCTCTTTGGACGCTTCACCGCGCCGCTCCATGAACAGCTGCATAAACCTGTCGGTCGCGGCTTCGAGCTCGTCGATGCCGTGCCATCCCGGCGGGAATTCGCCGCTGGTGCGTAGTTTGTCGAGGGCGAGGTAGCCTGCGGTTCTGAGCTGGAGCATGGTCGTTCCTGACTTCTGAATGAGGGGGGTATTCGTAAATATACATGCTCCTGACCTGCTTTCCGAAGCCGGGGCATGTTGCCGGATCGACGAAAATATTTTTCGGCAATTTGAAATTCAGGGAATTTTCCCGATTCATTTTTGATTTTGATTAACTGATACTAAATTGGTATCAGAAACAAACAGCCATGAAAGTACTGAACAAACATACCGATTACGCCGTACGGGCCCTGATCACCCTTGGCATGAACCCCGGCGGGAGGATGTCGGCGAAAGCGATTTCCGAAGCGCAGTCGATTCCCTACCAGTTCCTCCGGCGGATCTTGCAGGAGCTTATCAAAAATGGCCTCGTGTCGTCTAAGGAGGGGGCAGGAGGCGGTGTTGCGCTGGCCAGGGATCCGGATGAGATCAGGGTGCGGGACGTGATCGAAATCTTCCAGGGACGTGTGCAGGTTTCCGAGTGCATGTTTCGCAGGCAGCTCTGTTCCAACAGGGCCAATTGCGTGCTGCGTCACGAGATCATGCGCATCGAGCAGATGGTCAGCGACGAGTTTTCGAAGGTGACCGTCGGCAAGCTGGTCGCCGACCTGAAGATGGTTGAGCAGCAAAGGCATGGTCAGGAGAAACAGTAACCGACGAGGTAAACGATGAAAAGAGAGATTATCACCATAGAAGAGCGGTTGTGTACCGGATGCGGCGACTGCATCCCTGCATGTCCCGAGGGGGCGCTGCAGGTGATCGACGGCAAGGCGAGGCTCATCAGCGACCTGTTCTGCGACGGGCTCGGGGCCTGCGTGGGCAAGTGCCCGACCGGAGCCATGAGGGTGGAGGCGCGCGAGGCCGAGCCTTATGATGAGCGTCGGGTCATGCACGAAAGTATCGTCAAGGCCGGGCCGAACGTCATCGCAGCGCATCTGCGCCACCTCATGGAGCATGGTGAGGGCGGATATCTGCAGACGGCGCTCGATTACCTCCACGAGCAAGGTATCCCGAACCCGCTCGAAAGCGAACCGGCACCCATCCCGTCGTCCCATGCCCACCACGGCGGAGGGTGTCCGGGCAGCCGCATGTTGGATCTGAGGGGGAACGTACATGCCGCTCCGGCTGTTGCGGCATCAACGGAGACATTTCCCGGGGAGCTCCGGCAGTGGCCCATCCAGTTGCATCTCATCACCCCCATCGCGCCATATTACCAGGGCTCGGACCTGCTTCTTGCCGCCGACTGCACGGCGTTCGCGGCAGGTGATTTCCACGCCCGCCTGCTTCGAGGCCGGAGCCTGGCCATCGCCTGCCCGAAGCTCGATGTCGAAATGGATCGATATGTAGAAAAACTGACCGCCATGATCGATATGGCGAAGGTGAACACCATCACCGTTGCCATCATGGAGGTCCCCTGCTGCGGCGGCCTGATGGTGCTGGTTTCGAAAGCGCTCGAAAAGGCCGGTCGCAGGGTGCCGGTCAAGCAGATCGTCATGAGCGTCACCGGCGACATCATTTCTGAGGAGTGGGTATCATGCTGAAGGACGCACTTGGGGCATACCGGGGTTCCGCGAAGGAGATTTCACGGATTATCGATGCCGATCCGGACAATGCGGAAGCGTATTACAGCCGAGCAGGGATCAGGAGCGCGGCCGGTGACCACGAAGGAGCCCATCGGGATTTCACCATGGCCCTTAAACTGGGCTTGCGCTACCGTGAGAGCATCGTAGCCTACGGCAACCGCGGACTCATCCGATTCGAGACGGGGGATTACCGGGGGGCGGCCGACGATTTCAGCGCAGTGATCGACCGTCGGCCGCGGCAGAAAACCCTGATGAATGCGGCCCTGATCAAGCGGGCGGCCGCACGAGAGAAACTTGGCGACAGCGAAGGGGCGGACGCCGACCGGCGGCTTTCTTCGCTGTTGTCGCCGGATCATAAACAAAAATAACAAGAGGAGAACGATACTATGACCATGCATTGCGACCAGTGCCAGGAGAGCATCAGGGGAACCGGATGCAACGTCCGCGGCGTTTGCGGGAAGGACGAAATGACCGCCGGACTTCAGGATCTGCTCGTCTACGCCGTCGAGGGGGTGGCCCTCTGTGCGGACGAACTCAACGGCACCCTCGACAGGAAATACGGCCAGTTCATCAGTGAGTCGCTGTTCGTGACCGTGACCAACACCAACTTCGATGAAGATGCCATCGTCGAGCGCATCCGCAGGACGCTCGCCGTGCGCGACGAGATCAAGGCGCTCTCCGGGCAGGTACCCCGGCACGACGCTGCAACCTGGACAGGGAGCACCAGGGAGGAGTTCGTCGTCAAGGCCATGTCGTGCGGCATCGACAGCCTGAGCGAAAATCCCGACCTCCGTTCCCTCAAGAGCCTCGTGCTCTACGGCCTCAAGGGGATCGCCGCCTATACCGATCATGCCGCCGTGCTCGGCTACCATGATGACGAGGTCTACGCCTTCTATGTCAAGGGGCTTTCCGCCCTGACCAGGGAGCTGACGGCAGACGAACTGCTTTCGCTTGTCATGGAGACCGGCGCTACCGCAGTCAAGGCCATGGCCCTGCTCGACAAGGCCAACACGTCGACCTATGGCCACCCGGAGATCACCACGGTCAGCACGGGCGTCGGCAAACGGCCCGGCATCCTGATCTCGGGCCATGACCTGCGCGATATGGAGGAACTGCTCAGGCAGACCGAAGGTACTGGCGTCGACGTCTACACGCACTGCGAGATGCTGCCGGCACACTATTACCCGGCGTTCAAGAAGTACAGCCATTTCGTGGGCAATTACGGAAGCTCCTGGTGGGCGCAGGACCGCGAGTTCGAGACCTTCAACGGCCCGATCCTGATGACCACCAACTGCATCGTGCCGGTACGGCAGTCATATCGCGAGCGCATGTTCACCACCGGTATGGCAGGTTATCCGGGCCTGAAGCATATTCCGGCGCGTGAAGAGGGCAAGGAGAAGGACTTTTCGGGGATCATCGAACTGGCTAAGAGCTGCCCGCCGCCAATCGGGATCGAAAACGGTGAGATCGTCGGCGGTTTCGCCCACACCCAGGTGATGGCGCTTGCCGACAAGGTGGTCGACGCGGTCAAGTCCGGCGCCATCAGGCGCTTCGTGGTCATGGCCGGCTGCGACGGTCGGCATGTCACCCGCCAGTACTACACCGACGTCGCCGGGGCATTGCCGAAGGACACGGTCATCCTGACCGCCGGGTGCGCCAAGTACCGTTACAACAAGCTGTCCCTCGGTGATATCGGCGGTATTCCGAGGGTGCTCGATGCCGGCCAGTGCAACGACTCCTATTCGCTGGCCGTGATCGCCCTCAAGCTGAAGGAGGTGTTCGGGCTCGCGGATATCAACGACCTGCCGATCTCCTATGATATCGCCTGGTATGAGCAGAAGGCGGTCACCGTACTGCTTGCCCTCCTTTTCCTCGGGGTCAAGGGCATCAGGCTCGGGCCAACGCTGCCGGAATTCCTGACGCCGAACGTCGCCGCGGCGCTCGTGGAGAAGTTTGAGCTGAAGCCGATCGGTACGGTCGATGCCGATATCGAAGCCATGATGGCCGGCGCCTGAGCATGCTGGCAGCGACAATGAAAAAGCGGATTTCGGTCCGCTTTTTCATTGTCTGGCCATCCAGAGAAACGGATGACATTTATAATCAAGGCTCTTCGTGATATTTCGTGGTAAGTCATGAAAATGAGCTATCACCTGCGCCAGCCAGTCATCCTGAGTGTAGCGAAGGATCCATCTTGTGCGCCCAGCATGGGCGCAATCTTGGAGGTGAAAGTCCTCCCGTGAGTTGACCACAGCGAACGAAGCGAAGCGGAACTGCACGAGGGTGACCAAGTGTGGGAAGGAA